>Ga0123355_10018168_pt1 | contig 11139 bp, 9 predicted proteins | sample TergutEmb28metaG_3_FD_89872 | JGI IMG/M metagenome (GOLD analysis project Ga0123355, IMG submission 89872) | Embiratermes neotenicus P1 segment gut microbial communities from Petit-Saut dam, French Guiana - Emb289 P1 | ecosystem: Host-associated > Arthropoda: Insects > Digestive system > Gut ...
AAAAAAAAACCAACAAAAAAAAAAAAAAAAAAAAAAAAAAAAAAAAAAAAAAAAAAAAAAAAAAAAAAAAAAAAAAAAAAAAAAAAAAACTTTGTATAATCATCAATTTAACTTACAGGTTACATTCTTTCTGATTGCTAATAAATAAATAAAAGCAATAAGGTGCGATATTCTGGCTGAGATTAAATTGGCTCAGGGTTTTATACATTTGTGGGATCTTACGGACACGGCTAAGGAACTTCCCGCGTTTTGGACTGAAAAGTTGCTTGAGCTGTGAACATTTCGAAACAGGCCTGTTGTCCCGGATTTATGTGAAGAAAGCGGCCGGCACTGGGGACTATTTGGTCAAAGATACAAAAATAAACACATTTTCTTATGTAATATTCAAAAGTTTTCACTTCGTCCTTTTCAGGTCCAAATGCTTTTCTGAGCACTTTGTTTTTGGTGGATGCTCAGTCCATGTTTCACACCCATACAAAACAGCGGTGCATGTACAGAATTAAGTGTAGTGAAAATAACTGGGCCTCTACTGGTTCAAGTTACCTCGTTTATTGGCTGTTTTCAGTAATCAGTGCTTATCATAAATAAGTGAACCACAGGATTAAATGGCAAAGAATGCGTTTGAAAATTCAACAATTCAGGTACACCTGTCCACGCTCGTTGTGAATCGTGTAAGTGAGCAAATTTACACCTGTCATTTGCTCCGGACACATTCCAACGTTCTGAAGGGCGCTGAGGTAAGCGTGTTGGAATTTACAGCGGTAAGCGATGGTCTGTTGCGGCTTAAACGACTCGCTGTACAAGCTGGTTCCTGTGGTTAAAACACAGGCCGGCATTTTTAATTATAGGAGCATATGGATTTGTACCGACATAAAATGGTCCATATGTGCTAAAAATGTCTCAAAACCACGCCAGTAAAACGGATTTATCTTCTCCTTACGTACTGCAGTCAGATATGACTACATATGATATAAGAATGAAGTGCTCCCAGCGGCGTTTACGAAGAATCGTGGTAAGGTGGACAGATCTTGGTGCCACTTTTTCATTTATTCGAATTATTATACAAATTACTTCCGATGTGACAGACTATAGGTTGATTGGTTTGTAGTTGTATATAATTTAACAGCGCTGTTGTTCATTACATCATGTAAGAGGGGAGTCAATACAGTTTCAACAAACAGATACAAGTATAAAAAACACATAATGAATGTCTGGGGTGTTACAATTACACATAAAATTTCATAGATCGACTGGAAAGGTTAAATACGTAAGTAACTAGAAAGGACATAGAAAACGTTTGTGGACTTCCTGAAGGCGCAGTTAAACTGCCGACAGAAAGTCACAAAACGAAAAAAATCTGTTTGAATAACTTGCAACATAGCAGGGCACTTCCCGGGAATAGGCGTAACTTTGGGGCGCTGGGGGGGCAAGGGGGGGTCAAATGCCCCTCCTCCCTTGCCCCCTTCCCACCAGTATTATTAGCCAAGTTACACCTATCTTCCTGGGTACAACAAGACGATTGCTTCCTGTACACAGTGGCTGTAGTCGTAGGCCTCTCAATACGGAGGCCCGGATTCGATCCCAAACCAATTCATCCGAGATTTATGATGGACGAAGTGGCAATTGTGCGGGTTTTTCTCCGAGTACTTCGGTTCTTCCTCCATACATGCACCACACAAATTTTTAATTTGTCACTAACGCTATATGATCTTAGTAATTAACAATGTCGATAGCAGGGCAGCTCTCTGTCCGATACATCACAAAGTTTGAGCTTGGTTCATAGGTAAGGATGAAAAAGATACGCTCCATAAGTTACCCCCTTTCTTTGTAGGTAATAAAGGCCATTTTTTAACTAGAAAGGCTTAACAGGGCAGGGTCAATTATGAGGCTAGCACAGATACATAAGTACACAAACACACAGGTACAGCACAAGTACACATACCAACACAACAGAAACAATGTGAGGTAAGTGTGAGTGCTGACTCAACACATTATTCAAGTACTGCCAGTGTCCAGTATGTCTTAGTTCTTCAATACAACAACAACAACAACAACAACAACAACAACAACAACAACAACGAAGCTAATAAAGGGACAAAAGGAGAAGAAAAGGAGGCGAGTTCAGGTGCAGACTGGATACACGGAGAAAACGAGTGTGCGGTTTGTGACGACAATAATAATAATAATAATAATAATAATAATAATGTTTACCCTATAACAGGTCACGAAGGCCCAGAAGGGGAGTAGACGTATAATTCTAATCTTTCTTTAACCTCGGTGCTAAATGGGTGTGGGAGGTGAGCGCCACGCCCCGGCCGCTTTACCCCCGAGAATGACCCGGCACCCATTTGTACAGAAGGCTGCGTGGGTCCGAGGGCCCGTCTCGACAGGTACAGAAGATCTCTCCTCCACCGGGATTAGATTCCCCGACCGTCCGGCCCGTAGCGAGTCTCTACTGGCTACGGTATCCCGGCCCACAATTATAATAATAATAATTTTAGTCGCATATAATACATTGAATGAATTTATTTTTTACCAACACCTGAGGAAGAGCGGCAGACAAGGCCTTGAATCACAATATAATACAAATATGAAGATAAACTGACCAAAAGAAAAATATATGATGGGCAAATTATGATATACTGAATAGGGTTTGGTAAAGAAGAAGTGACCTCCAGGGAAGTTGTGCTCGTACCGAAAACATCAGCAACTTCACACGCACTAAAAACTGTTGTGGCACAACATTGCTTACACGTAAAAACAGGAAAACATCCGTGCTTAATTCAGTGGACACGCAGAAAAACAGTGTTTTATGATATAAGGACAGTGTCCTTCTTCTGTAAACAGAAGAAATAAAGCATCAGGATACGGCAGCTACTAATAAAGTATTCTAAGATTTAAATAATTAAGAATGGAATATTATATACGCGAAAAGCTGGGCTGACATAAACCACGCGTCAATAAATACGCAATTTACTTTATATTTGAAAGCGTACCGGAATATGCCAGTGCAAGGTTATCGCAGACCACAGAGACATGCTAGAACTTCGAGCGAATTAATCGACATATAAAATCATACGGATGTGTAAGGAGAAACAACTGTGTGCTGTAAATAACAACACGATGATAACAGCAATGATAACCATAGTAAAACATTCTATTGCTTATTTCACGTCTATGGTGAGGCAGTCATGCGGAGTACAGTATGACTCAGCCGCGCTACACTGTTTTGAATGCGACACGGAAATAGATTTTATGCTTTTTTAATGATTCCTTGGAAACAGATTTCTATTGAATAGTCATGGTAGTATTGCAATAAAGGAGGACTTCTATGTGAAAACTTATGTAAACGGAACATGTATTTATTCCATGTCTTTTGTATAGAACACTGTCCATATAACGACATACTTAGGAAATCAGTCTCCGATGTGTCAACTTACTTGGAGCAACTTGTTTTTAAGACTGACTTAACTGACCAAACCGGAATCAGAAAGTGAGATTTTAAGTTCTTGTATCTGTGAATATGATGACAGTAACTTGTCTAAAATAATAGTCTTTTTTTTTACCAACTAGATGCACAAATTCTTTACTTTAATACATTTATTATATTCCTCTACATGTTTCGAGCACTATTGTGCTCATCTTCAGGAGGACAGTTGTATTAGTACAGCATCTGGTATCGTCACTCTCTTTCGGTGACTGTTCAGTACACAGGTTACGAGAGGACGAGAGTCCACTCGTAACCTGTGGTCTGAACATTCACCTAAAGAGAGTGACGATACCAGATGCTGCACTAATACAATATGACATCCTGAAGATGAGCACAGTAGTGCTCGAAACATGTAGAGGAATGTAATAAATGTATTAAAATAAAGAATTTGTGCATCAAGTTGGTAAACAAAGACTACTATTACATTAGGATGCAAGGTCAACAAAATATTAAAACTGGTCTACAAAACTGAACGACGTAACAACTCAAAGACTGTAATATTTTTAATCAGAAACAATTGCGCTGTCGGGTTTTCACGTAACCCTGCACGCAAAACAATAACTGACCAAATGATTTTAAAAAGAAAAATTATACGTGCTAATATATTGGTTGTTGATTTGGTTACACGACCACTTGAACGTTTGAAGCCCAGTGGTTACTTAGTGTAGCACCTGCTTTAACATTAAACAATTCTACGTTCCGTCCACAGTATATGTGCTTGTACATACCAGAACAACCAGCGATTATTTCTCTATATAGCATTAACTGATTGATTTCTACTGCCGAGACAGAGAGTGTTTACTGTGCGGTACGATGTGTGTCTTTAAATAAGACAAATCATGTTCTCGGGTCCCTACAGGTTTAATATAAAATAGACCATTTTTGGCGCTTTGACAGCAGTGTTTATGAAGTATAAGATTACAATCAAATCCAATTTCACGCGAAAGTTTGCAATTTAATGTACCGTAAGCAGCTATTTTTGTATTACCTGACACATAGGGTTAACGTGATGTTAAAAAAATCAATTTTATGATAAAGTTTAAATAAGAAAGGCTATAATTTGGAGTGTCCCGTGTCAATGGGTCACTCGATATGTAAATTATCTCAAGTACTTTTAAGTATGCTTGCAGGTGTATGCGTGCGCCACTTTGAGAATCCCTGCTGTAAAAATTTCAGTAGACAGAACTTACATTTTCTATCCTCTAGAATATAAAAGACCTACCGATTCACTATTTACGTAATTGTCTAACGAAATAAACTAACGAACTAGTTAGTTCCATATTTGTAACGTTGGTATGGCAAGATTCATGTCATAGTAAAAGGTGAATTTTTTCCCTGTCCACGCCATAAAGACATAGAGGCGAAGTAGAGGTGTAGCGCCTCTCATTTGTGACCTCTCAGCAGATGAAGTTGGGTGGTCAACTTCACGCCCCGGCCGATTTACTGACAGGAAAACCCCCGGTACCCATTTAATAGGAGGCTGGGTATGCTGCAGATCCGGTCCGGACGTTCGTGTCATAATTGAACCCCAGTTGCGTCGTGAACGTCCCTTGCTTTAAAGCTTCCTAGGGATGTGCTGGATACGCAACTAGCAGAGAGAACATTGATTGGATGGGAGAGTGTGATGCAGTACTGCAACAAGCCATAAAGGTAGGCTGTCAGCACAAGTGCTGTCTGACGAACTGACGTCAGAGGGCATGCCATCAGTAACAGCCTTCACATTCCATATCAAACACATAAATTACGTCCAGCTTATATGCGAAAATTGTTATTGCTCCTGATGCAGTCACTTCTAGCCTTTTCATATTGCTTCTGATACAGGCTCCTGATATTATGTTCACACTCGCGATGAGTCTAAAGGCAAAGCAGAATTTTAATTTTTGGCAGACGTTGTTACCTACTAGTGCAACATACGTGGTAGTTTCAAAATGTTCCCGGAATCACTTTATTTCTGAGAAACACACAAAAAAATGCAAACATTTAAGCTACGTTTTCTTCAAAATGGTCCCCTTCTGCAGCTACACATTTCTGCCAGTGACTGTAAACATGTTGGGAACATTCCTGGAAGCCATTTTATGAAATACTTTTCAGCTCTTCCGTCGCATTCTTAGTGATGTCAGTAGTATTAAAAAGCACCGTCCTCTCACTGTTGGTTCCATTCTTAGGAACAGGTAAAAATTAGCGAGAGTCTTGTCAGGGGAGTATGGGGGAGGCTGCAGTGTTGTCACGTTGTTCTTTGCTAATAAATCCTTGTCTACAATCGACCGGTGTGCTACGGGTATTGTCGGGTAGGAGAAATCAACTGTTGGTGCTCCATTTTCCGGGGCGTTTGCTTCTGACCGCATCCCTCATGCGACGAACCACCTTATGAGAGATAAATTTACGTCATACAGAAATTCATGAAAATTACACCAGCGAATTCCGTGAACTTTTTGAAATGATTATGTAATTTTGTCTCTTTAGATATTTCGCGAACTCTCTCCAGAAAATTTAACGAAACTGCGACCAATTCAATGTAGTGAAGAAGTGAGAGTCAAAAACGACGAGAGAAGTTCATTTTTAATCCTACTGCCTGCATTTATTTCGTGTTTTATTACATAATACCCTTAGGTATTAATACTTACTAATTATAACTACCTCATTAAAACGTGTGACTAAAGAAAAACCAGTTACGTAGCTAAATGACGTTTATTTTGCCACCTCAACTACCAATTGAGTCAGGATATTCTGCTGGGTACAGCGACGAGATTATGGCATGAACTATCCAAGTTTGAATGCCAGCAAGAGAAAGAGAGCATTATGTTATTCGAAACGTCCAAACCGGCTCTGGGGCCCACCCGTCACATATTAAATAGGTAACGGGGTTTCTTTCCTGGGGATAAAGCGGCTGGAACATAAAGCTGACTATTCACCTTCTTCTCTAGCACCGAGGTTTATAATGAGTGGAACTACACTTCTGCTTCCACTATAGGCATGCCCTCATGGTGTGAACAGGGACAACTTTACATTTTTATTACAACTACTCGTACATAAAGACAGCTTTGGCAGAGCTTTGCAAGCCGAAAAGTATTTGCTATACAAAACAATTGTGAATAAGTGTTAATGGTAACTTGTTGATTTGTGTTTAATTAAAGATGTCATTACCTCAGAGCAGGTTATGCATCGTCGAATGATAGGATGGCAGGTGGATAATGAATTGGGATGTACGTGTGTATGAAAGGGCGCAGCGGGGCCTAATTAAGGTGTAATTCTGGAATTTGCTTGGAGGTATCGAAAAGAACTACGAAACCCTAGGATTTTCGATGTCCCGGCTGTAATTCGATCAGGATATCTCTGGAACACAAGTCAGAAGCCTTGCCGTTTGGGCCATTTTACGCTGTGCACGAAAAATTAAAAAGAAAGAAATAAAATAAAATAAAAATACGGGATAGATCACTGCGGAATTGTGTTAAACTTTAAAAAGCGTTATTAAAGGTTTTAATCTTCATATTAACGGAATTAGCAACTGAATGGCAGGTCTCAGTCTTTATTTCTTATAGAGAAGTTGACAGTTGGTTCCTGTAATTATGTGCTGCTATAGGAACAAAATGTTAATAATTGTCACCACGAAGCCTCGACATTCGACTGAATAATGAGCCAGTTAAATCTATTTCATAACTGCACGACCTATTTAATATAATATATGTAATTAAACCGATAGCTACACTTAATTGGGGATTTACCACTGCCTACAATATGAACGTTACATGTTTCGGTCCCTTATGAGCTGTTGTCAAGGAGCATACTTAAGAATCTAATAGTCTAAGATATGCTCGTCGACCGACTACGGGCTGGACGGTCCGGGATCGAATCTCCGTGGGGACTAGACAGACCGGCCCTGAGGCCCATCCAGCCTCCTGTAAAATGGGTACGGGTCTTTCCCGGGGGTAAAGTGCGGCAGGGGCGTGCTGCTGACCACTCACTTCCTTCTTGTGCCGCGGTCATGGAAGAGTAGGGCTATACCTCTACCCACCCTCTGGGCCACACCGGGCCTGTAACGGGATCACTTTACCTTTATTTTATGCTCGTAGATTTTTGTGCAACTCTAGAAGTGAAATTATTAAGGAAAATAGTTCAGACGTCAATTTTATTCATTTAGCTCCAACCAAAGACAAAGGACGGACTTTTGTGAAAGAATGACTCTGCATGTTACCTACAAGGCGGACATATTTGACCGGCTTATCTTGTTTAGTGAAGTAAGTCCAAGATAAAGGATTTAGTTGCTTACATGATCGTGCTTGTTCACAGTGAACTACAGTTCCTGCTTTCAGTATCGTCAGGCGAAAAATTTTCATTTCCCATGCCCCCTGAATTGCTGTAATTTATCGTGCTTGTGAAGTGATGGGACGCTGTCACTGTGTGACATCAATATTACACTGTTCAGTACACGCATTTCGCGTAATTGAGGATGGTTCTAATGTGACATCTTATGGTGCTCATTAAGTACTGGAATATAATCAGAATATCTGAACTGATCAAGATTTCGGTTTCAACTGGACAAGTACATATTTCGAATTTCGACTAGCGTAGTGGCCACACTGATCAAAAATTTTTGGCCACAGCTCCAAGGTTATGCTGGTTCAGTTGTAATGGAAAAGTAAGCAGTCATCGATGATTATTCTTTAATCTCATTTTATAAACATTTCAATAATTTCGAATAAATTCGGTCTAATTTTAATGCAAATCTGAACGGCCAATTTCTGCAACATTTTATTGTAGACTAAGTAAATTTACCCTATCCGTTTATCGCCCAGGTTTCCATTAAATAAATCGTCTTAAAATAATTAAATTTGTCAATTAATAACATATTTATTGCTTCAAACTACTTTCTTTTTCACTCAGCTTCAAACAAACAATGTATAGGCCACGATATGGGATCTTAACCTCTTAATTTATAGAATAATTCAGTTCTGTATAAGAAAGAAGCACCTGATTTCAGTTACTTATCACTTAATTCGGTTTATACACGTAAATGTTATGAAATCACACGCATTTCTATTATTGAGGCTCACTGCTGTGGCACCGTGTGGTGGACAGCTGCATCAACACCCAGTAGATCCTTTTCTGCGTTAAACAGCATATCTTTTCAATTGCACCGTAACCTGAAGCAGAGGATCTCAGAAAAGAAATGTTGCTTTGAGTTATCGCCTCTTGAGCATCTTACTTAAAAGCGGAGACATTAACATTTCGTTTAATACAATATATATGAGAGATTCTGAAGGAACCCTTTGAAAGGGATCAGCCGTATATCTAGACGGATCCACGCGGAAACGCACATACAATAAACTATACAATGAAGAAATTCGAAGGCGTATAAAATCAGTGTTTTACCAGTGGTTTTAAAGTAGGACGTATTACGAAAAGTGAGTGGAGTGCAGACATTCGGACGCGCCTCCAGTAGATGCCAGACATCAAACCAGACTCCGTCGGAAAATAAAAAAACGGACAAGGCGGTGTACTGGTGGGAAAAGTGTGACTCTCACCAAAAGGGCATCAGACTAGAGCAGTGGCGGGCTGAAATGTAGAAATACTTGTTCAAAAGGGCTACACAGCTACTTCTTTCACGCCGCTCATCCGGAAATTTTGGTTTTATATTATTTCGGAGTAAGCACTTAATTTTGGAAAAGAAATATTATAAAATGCACCACTGTGAGTGGCATAAAAATGTGTATTTTATTTAAGTGTGAGGTGTTTATTTAAATGGATAGAACACCCGTTGAATGGGGGAGATTGAAGGAGGTTTGACGGCATATTCCGCGATTCACACTTACGGAGCCCATAGAAGGATTTTCTAAATTATTGGTTTTCAAGCTGCGTTTGTACCAGGTATCTTGCTGCTGATGTGCACAGAATATTTTGGTATTCGTTTACCAATTTATGTATCACAATTCACTGCAGACAGCAGTGACGTTCGAACTCTGATGCGTGCCACATGGGGATTTGTGAGCATGAGCCATGCAGCTTTGAGTGGGCAGTGACTGATTTATATGATGCATAAAGATAGGACAGTGCATTGCACAGCCTTTCGCTAACACTTCGTATGAAAATTTCTGCAGTGATCTAAGGTAAAAACGTCAGGGTAGCATAAAACGAAATAAAGATTCTAAAACAATTCTAATTTGCTAATTCCAAATTTGGAGTGTGAAAACTTCGCGCTGCCTCACAATTTTGCTTAGGGCCCTATTGGTTATTTTTAATTTTTTATGCTTAACTTCTATTTGAGAACAAACATCACTTGAAATTTACCGTATTTCGGGACGTAACGCCGTGTCGTTATCCAGAGTAAGAGAGTAGAAACTGTGTAACGCACGCGACTTTGAGAAAAGTGTATACAAGGTTTATTTAGTTCAGTGACGTAGACTTTCAAGAAGTGGGATACAGGAAGAAGGGTGTGAACTGGATTGAACAGGCTCAGGAATGGAGCAAATGGTGGACACTTATCAACAGGGTAATGAATATTTAGGTTCCAAAAAATGCTATGAATTTTTTGACTAGCTTAGGGGCTGTTAGCTTCTCAAAAAGGACTCTGCGACATGAAGTTCCTTAATCAATTCAAATTGCATAATATTTGATGTACCTTCGCATGTTCTTCGAATCTACTAGCAAGGGGTTCCGACCAGAACACAAGCTTTCCTATAACATTGACTATTTCTACGTACCGATTAGTGTTATTATTATTATTACGTTTATTTTTTAATATTTTTTGATCTTTTGTTTGTTTTGTAATAAATGCTTAACGAGTAAATTCTGCTGTTACATTGTTTTCTGTTTTTTTTTCGAGGAGTTAGGCAAAACTTTCATGTCTGCCTGTTGAACTCAACACAGTACTACTTCTACGGTAAAAATTAACGCTAACAGATTCTAAATCCTTCGCACCTGAACGAATCCCATTTCCTGTATTATCAGTCGCCATTACGGGCCTTCTGCTACTACTTCAACATATTACTGTTTTTCGTAGCGTACGTTTTTTGTTTTGTTTGTTCAGGGTCTTGTTTTGTGTATTTGTACTGTTTCTGTGTCTTTGTGATGACCTTAATAATAGACATTTGTGCTGTTAACACTTTAAACAACGAATTAAATCTCATTTACCATTTGTTGGCATTGCTAGGAGCTCATCATATTCTCCACGTTAGCAGGGTACGGTTTAAGCATGCACGTTAATAAATTGAACTGAATCGGCTTTTATTGTTGTGAAGTAAGTATCACTAAAGACCGGGAGCAGTATACGTTAATTTAGCCGGATATAATTTCACCGTCACCACATTCGCAATTGTTGACATGCGAACAGTACCTTCCTCACCTAACGCCTTTAATTCGTAAAATGTGCCTTATATATATATATATATATATATATATATATATATCAGTATTTTTAGTCACAAGCAACACACACTTTAGGAATAATTTTATTTTGTGGCACGTAGCTTAGACCCCGAATCTTTTGTCTTCCAGGTTGCTATCCAAAAATTTAAAGATCAAGATATACAGAACTATAATTTTGCCTGTTGTTTTGTATGGGTGTGAAACTTGGTCGTTGATATTGCGGGAGGAAAGGAAGCTGAGGGTGTTTGAGAACATGGTGTTGAGGAGAATATTTGGACCTAGGAAGG
>Ga0123355_10018169_pt1 | contig 11139 bp, 11 predicted proteins | sample TergutEmb28metaG_3_FD_89872 | JGI IMG/M metagenome (GOLD analysis project Ga0123355, IMG submission 89872) | Embiratermes neotenicus P1 segment gut microbial communities from Petit-Saut dam, French Guiana - Emb289 P1 | ecosystem: Host-associated > Arthropoda: Insects > Digestive system > Gut ...
AAGAGGACGCTTGTTTTATACGGCGTCCTCTTAACCCTTTTCGCTATCATCCTCTATTCTATCAAGTGCAAACTTGACGGCGTCATTAACAAGGCGATTAAATGAGACTTTGTGTTTTTCGCTTAGCTCCATTAGCCTGTCGTAAATATATCCACGCCACCTAATTGTACGATTGATAGAATCTTCATCTTTTCCAGCGTTTGGTATTACAAATTTATCCATATTGTGTGTCTCCATACGCTAATTATACAGCACAAAAGCAGACCCATTCTATACGCATAATGCAGAATATTTTGCAGAATAAATATGTTTTTACTTGTGATTATATTTTTATTCTGCTATAATTCTAATGTGGAAAACACAAAAATACGGCAACTAATGCCACAAAAAATTAAACCAAAAAAGGAGAAATTAAAAACTATGAAAAAAATTAAATCTAAAATAATAATCGCCATGCTAATAATGGCACTTATGCTCGCCTTTATCCCTGTACTGGGCGGGTGCAGTGGTAGAAACCATACGACAAGTCGCTTTACAATATCTTCTAATGTCCAAACGGCAAATGAGTTTTTTATTCGCCAAGATAATCAAAGAAGTCGTATAGCTCCCGCTAGAGCAATCACCGCACTAAATAGCTTTAATGACGATTTAGAACAAGACGCAATAAGAAGGCTTTTTCGTGACCGATATCTATCTGACGAATACAACTCGCCCATAATAATTTATATTGATGACCAACCAATCAATTACACCCATACCTTTGCTGGTGGATTCCGTGCAGGTGCATGGTTGTTTTTGAAATATATAAATTTAGATTGCGAAAGTGTCTTGTTAGAAGATGGGTCACTGAGGAATGCGGGTGAAATTGAAAATATTTCGGAACTGCATATTGATGTTGATGATACCAGTGTTGAACGCATTGATTATTTTGTAGTGCATACAACAACTGGAGCGATTGTAGATTTTTATGAATTGGGGCTATTCATTCCTGCAAGCGATAATTCAGTCGCAATATTGGACTTTAACTTTGCAGCTGTGAGTGTCAGCGACTGCGGTTATGAAATATGGTTTAGAGAGGGCTTTAGGCTTGCGAAAGAATATGTGTCATGGCAGAGCTATTTTGGCATTAGTGTTAATGAAAATGGAAATATTGTTTTTGAAAGAGTTTCTTTTGCACAAATTTGCATAACAATCATTGAAGAACTAGACTCGTGGGATATGTTGTTTAATCCGCCTGAATTTGAGGAAATAGGTTTTAATATATTTTCAACTCCGCCTTCTATAACAGGTGATTTGAATATTTTGTTTGATTTTATGTGGGATGCTGAAAACGAAAACGATATATTGATATTGTGGGACATATCTAACCCACACCAATTTATTCGTCAAGAATTTGCTTTTGACGGCAGATTCATTACTGAGGAAGTGTGGGATTATTATCAATGTTGGCGTGAAATTACTCCTAATAGTTTATACCAGCACAATGTTGCACCTGAAGATAGAGTGGGCAGATTGTGTTGGACACGAATGCACTCAATGATGTTGAGTGAAAATCAAATAATTTTTGCTCAGAGATTGCCAACAGGAGAAGGAATTTTAAGCACTATAAAATTAGATAGCGAGTATGGAATCGCAACGCTATATCAAACGGAAAACCTTCCTCTTTTTTATTCTTTTGTCGACAGAACAGCTAGTGGCTATTTTTTAATTCAAACACAGCCAACTATTAAATGGTGGGAGCAAAACGGAGTAATGATTTCAGTCGGAAATTTTGATAGCAACATGGTGTTGGGAATTCCTATGCTTGATGGAAGTATTTATTATAGACCGTTTTCTCTAGGAGATGTATTAGGTCAAAGCCTAAATGATTATTTATATTTGCCTGTATTTTTCTTTGATGAAGATTTTGACTTTATGGACTTACTTGAGATTATCATTGCGGGTAATTCCTTATGGCAGATAACACCTTTACCAATTTGGCAACTTTATCCTTTCCTTAGATTAAGTGAAACTGTTTACGGGAATCTATATATGACGATTTATCTTGGATGGATTGGGGCAGTTTATGCAAATGGAGAATTTTCACATCTTGGTACGGCTATGTTTGTCAATTTCGGAATCTTTGAAATTAAAGTTGAAATACATGACGACCTTTCTTTTGAAAGAACCGACTTAGTTGGAAAAATCCAAAGACTGGCATAAATAAGAAAAGAAGAAGTTAGCGTTTGCCGACTTCCTCTTTTTTTTGAGTTTTAATTCTGCCTATTTAAATATTGAGTCGCCAAAGAAATAAGTGATAAACACCTATTGAAAAAGTAATCATAGTGCTTATCATCAGTAATATCAATCTTATCTGTTTCATGGTGTCTAATTCTAAACTTATTTCCTATATCAGTTAAAAGCAAAAACTCGGCAGTAAACAACTCAATATACTTTGGGTTTCCACTCGCCATATCATTGATAATTTTATTAGACGAGTTCTTTTTATCCATAGTTGTATAGAAAGTTTTTAGTCTTTCTAGGGCATCCCAAATTTTATCTACTGCAAGTTTTCTTGACGCAGGATTTGGTTGTCTAAATAACGCTAGAGCTTCTTTGAGAAGCTCCCTTGTGCCCTTTTCAGCAACTACATTAACAACGCTTTCAATTTCAGTAGAAATAATGTTATTTTCTATTATCCTCTCAATAATTCCGCTACTTGTCAAAACAAACAATAACCCTGTTTTTTCAAAAATATTATTTATCTCTTTACGAAACTCACTAACAACATTACGAGTTTCTGAATGAGACAGGTGATTGTGTCCGAAAAATTTATGAAATTCTACTATTTTATAATCTTTGCAGTTTTGACATATAAGTTCAATTAGGTCTAGCAAAGCATACTGGTCATATTTGTTTTCATGCACCTCTCCATCCCACATCTTAACAGTTCTAGGCTTAGAAATTACCCCTGTCTCATTTCTAAACAAAGTTGGGATTTCAAACTTTAATGCTGTATCAAATTTTGTGTGGTCTAGCCCGCAACATGGATACCCATCTGGACAAACCTCTGGGAATACCCATGCAATACTATCGTAATACTTTTCGCAACAATCAAAAAGTAAAGAATACATATCAACCATAATAACAGAGGTCTTTTCTATCGGCTTTCTCAAGCCATGTCTTTGTGTGAATAAATTGCTCATTTTATATCCTTTTGATAGAGATTTAGTATACAATGATATAATCACCTACAACAAATTATATCAAAAAATGTTAGTAATTGCAAGTTAAATACACCTCATATCCCAATCACCCAAAAAATACAAAGTCTAACTCGGCAACAAATATTTAGGAGGATAGACACAATGAAAAGACAATACACCGAAAAGGCTTTGCTAGAGGAGTTGTATGACTCAATAGAGCCAAAAGAGCGAATTTGGTCGGAGACTGACGCAGAAAAACATCTAGGTAAAAATCACATATTCACAATCGCAAGAGTTGGCACAACGACAAAACTAAAAATGAATGTGACTGTAAGCAAGAGCGATGGACTAGGCAGATGTTTCCATGTTGCGGTGTTGTCAGAAAAAGGCTATAACGGACAATCCCACATGGTGCATATAAACTTTGAGAGAGCAGAATACTCCGTAGGACACTGCAATAAACACAAACTAAATGCTAATCAGCGGCGTGAGTTGGATAGATTCTTTCGAGAACATATAGCAGGAGACGAGGAATATATGACTAATTGGGACTTTGCCATAGCTAATTGGAATGACCTCAACTCCGCATGGAAATTGCCGCTAGACTTAATCCAACCCGACTACAACAATTTGCCGCTAGAATAAAAAAGGACGGACAATAAATATGAACAGACAATATACGGAGACAGCATTGTTAGAAGAGGTCTACAATTCAATAAAACCCAAAGAGCAGATTTGGTCAGAGGTAGACATACAAAGACTTTTGGGGATAAAGTGTATTCTAAGTGAGGCAAGAATTGGCATAACATCAAAACTGAAAATGAGAATAAGTGTTGGACTCAATGTGGGGGCAAATAAGCATTTCTATGTTTCGATATTGTCTGAAAGAGATTCCGAAGGCAACATTCCCATATCCTACATTAAGTTCGAGAGTGCTTCCTACGCAGAAATAAACTACACCTACTACAGCGAGAAGAATCACAAAATGAGTGCTGACCAAAAGCGTGAGCTAGATAGATTCCTTCGAGAAAAGGTAAATGGTTTCGATGTGACTAATTGGGAGTTTGCCATAGCAGTATGGAACAGCAACAATCCCGACTGGGAGCTAGACCCCAACTTAATTCAGCCCGACTACAACAACTTGCCGCTAGAATAAGTCTTACAGCAAAACCCACCACAAAATCAAAAAACAGTCAATCCGATATTGTGGATTGGCTGTTTCTATTCTTGTAGTCACAATAAACCACTTCTAAGGGTCAAAATCATTTGCTTTCTTGCCCTTGCTGCTGAGATAACTGGCAAACACAGCAAATAGACTAAATGGGCGATTTTTTCGGCTAATCACTGCTAAAAGGACACATTTCTAGCCAAAGTGATGTAGGTGGAGTTCAAAACTAGCCCACTCCGCCAAATTGGCTTTCGTCTAATCGAGAGCCTTTTTTGTTAGGCTTTATAGAACAATTAAAGTAGTGTGCAACTAATTTAGAAACGAGGGGGTGTAAAGTTTTGCTGAAAAGTTCGCTTAAACCCCAAAACCCACCCCAAAAAAGCCAAAAAATATTTTCTAAGAGGATTTAGGAGATTAGACAGAGCAAAATAAGATAAATGAAATACAATTTTTGACATAGAAAAAACAAACTCCCCCAACAAAACACCCAATAATTCTGCATGACATACAGTAGCGATTTGAACCTACATCACCTGTAAAGAAAATACTATTCTAAGGCTATTTCCGCTTGCTTTATATGCAGTTTTTTGTTAATATACTATATATGCCTTGGCATAAAAGGAGCATAATCTATGACACTAACACGACCAAATGTATTGGATTTCATTGGAGGCAGAAAGAGGACTTTTGTTATACCTCTATTTCAAAGAAATTATGAATGGAAAAAAGAAAATTGCAAAGAGCTATTTGAAGATATAGTTTGTCTAGTTAGAGAGCCAAATTCAACACACTATTTTGGAAATGTTCTTTTTTACTGTGGCTCTTCGGAAGGCGGATTTGAAACAAGAATACTCATTGATGGTCAGCAGAGAATTACTACTATTCTGCTTTTACTTGCGGCACTTAGAGACAGTTGCAAAGATGAAAAAATGGTGCAGGAGATTAACACTGATTTAATCTTTAATACTAACGCTCATCAAGGCGATGAATATCGAGTAAGGCTTAAACAAACTGCTATGGATATGGATGCTTTTTCTAATATCGCAGAGAGGAAAGCAGCAAGCGGAAAGATTAAAGAAAACTATGACTTTTTTGTAAAGGCAATTAAAGATAGAGGATTATCTCCCAAAGATATTTACGATTCGCTAACTCGCTTAATCATTGTTGGTATTGATTTAGCAAGCGGCAATGATTTAAAGAAAGTTCAAACCGTTTTTGAAAAAATTAACTCTACAGGTGCGGAATTGTCGGGAGCTGACTTAATACGCAACTGGATTTTGCTTGTCAAAGACGAAAGCGAGCAAAAGTCTTTATACGAAAATTATTGGAAAAAAATTGAGCAGGAAGTTGGCTCAGAAAATATCGCCAGTTTTTTAAGGGATTATTTAATAATTAAAGGCAAAGAACAAGTTACACAGGATGGAAAAAAAGTGTACAAAGCTTTCAAATCAACTTTTGATAGTGCTGATAAAAAAGAATTATTGAAGGATATTCAAAGTTATTCTAATTATTACAAAATGATAATTGATAGTAGTTTTGAGAGAATGGCAACAAAAGACGATAAGCAGGTTTCTTTTTGGCTTCAGGCAACATACGAATTGGAAATTCTTTTGCGTCCATTGATTCTTTATGCCCTTCATAAACTTCACTTATCTAACAAAAAAGAGTTGATTAAAATTTTAGAATTGTTGGTGAGTTATCGAATTAGACATCTAATATGTAGAGTCGCAAAAGGCGGAGGAGTCATAGAAAGTTTAGTGTTACAATTGCTAAACAAATTAGATAACAACGAGGAAGAAGTTTCGTTGACTCATGATTGGCTGTTATATCAACTTTCAGAAGTAGACATTCTCAAGAAGAAATTTCCTACAGATGAAGAGTTCAAAGAAGCTCTTATGAAATATCCGTTAAATGCAAAGGTAATAGTTGAGGGTTTTTATTTTTATATTCCATGTACGCTAAAATTTTATATATGATTATAGAAAACTCAGAAAAGAAAAATGAGCTTGTTGACTTTGATAGAGTAACGGTTGAACATGTAATGCCTAAAGAATTAAAAAACTGGATTATCGACTTAGGTGGAAAAGAAAAAGCAAATGACATTTGGACTAGGCTGTTAAATAATATAGGTAATTTAGCAATACTTTCTCGCCCCTTTAATAGCAGTATAAAAGACAGTCCTTGGAAAACAAAAAAGAAAGAATTGAAAGGAGCTCAATTCTTTTCAACAAGTGAAATAACTGACAATTTTGATGTGTGGGATGAAGACTCTATCCTTACAAGGGCAAAGGATGTTAGCGACAGACTTTGCAATGCAACTGCGACACCTCTGCCAAGAATAACACCATGGACTACTGATGTTGATGAAGTAACTACATCGGGATGGTATCCAATAACTTTAGAAGAAAGCGCAAAAGATACAAAAATTATAGCAGTAAAAATCAATGACAAAGAGTATTCTTGTAATAGATGGAAAAAACTTTTGAATATAGTATGTGATGTTTTGAACAATTTAGATGGGGTTAAGATGCAAGAATTAACTGATCAAAACAAAGTACACAAATCAGTTTTAGTGAAAGCAAAAGGTAGCAAACTCAAAAAAGACCCTTTGCTATCTAAGAATCCTAAGTTTTTGCAAAACCCAGTATTGGTTAATGCTACAGATATTTATTATGAAAGTTGTCAAAGTGCAAATAGTGCAATCAAGTATGCACGACTTTTATTAAGAGAGTTTGGGTTAGAGAATAAATGTGAAATTGAATTGGAAGTTAAGGAAATCGAAGACGATGAGGAATAACTTTTTTTCTAAAATATCGTCAAAAGTGTTGACTTTGTTAATAGAATAGCATATACTAAGTAAGAAAGTAGGAAATTCTTACTTTACTAAAATTGGGGGTGTTACACCATGTTAGCAGAAATAAGAGCAAAATCTCAAATAACAATCCCAAGGGATATTGTTTCTAAGCTAGGGCTTAGCGAGGGAGATAAATTGGATATAAGTGAGAGCGGTGGTAAGATTGTACTAATGCCCGTTACTGTTTATCCAAAGAAGTATTTGGAAGAATTGCGTAGCGAGATAGCTACAGCAAGGGCAAAAATAGCGGCTGGCGAGATGCCTGTTTTTGACAGCGTAGATGCCTTAATGGCAGAATTGGAGAAAAATTAGAATGGCATACAGACTTACCTTTACCGAGAGATTCCAAAAGCACTACAAAAAACTATGTGACATCGAAAGAAAACAGATAAGCAACAAATTGGCGATACTAGCCGAAAATCCCATGCACCCTTCTCTTAGAACAAAACGCATACAAGGAACAAGTGACCTTTTTGAGTGTAGCGTAAATATGGATATTAGGGTCATTTGGTATTACGAGGGCGACAAGCTAATCATTTTGCTAGATGTAGGACATCACGACATTCTAAAAAAATACTAATACACTCTAAAATCACTCCTCAATAAGAGAAACCCTTGCTAATTCGTCATTTCTACTGGGTCAACTACCAAACACGATAAATAGACCAAATTGGCACTTTTTTCGGCTAATCACTGCTAAAGGGCATATTTCTACCCTTAGTGATGTAGGTGTAGTTCAAAACTAGCGCACTCCGCCATAAATTGATAAATTTTGCTAATTGTAAATTTGTCAATTTTTCTTTTTTATGACATAAATAAAAAATAAACACGAATTTAAATGCATTTTTAAAAGATAATAATTTTTCTTTTAATTAGCTTATACGTTTGTTGTTGCTTTGTATTTGCAATATGACGTATTATTAAATTAATACTTTACCATAAATAATTGGAGTGTACAAACTTGAATAAACTATTTTTTAGACAACACAGCAAAACATTGTGGATTAGCGTGGGCGCGGTTGCGGCTTTTTTAATTGCGCTTATGCTAATCGGCACATTTTTTGATTATGAAATTGCCGGCGCAGTAGGCGTTGAGCAATTTTCGTTTTTCTACATTGCCTTCGGCATGACGTTTGAGGCGTTAGGCTTTTTGCCCGCCATATTAGTAGACGCTACTCTGCTTGCGGTTATTTGCGTTTATGCTACGCGCAAAAGAGTTAAGATTCCTTGCCATATCGGCTGCGCTATGTTTTTAGCGGGCGGTGTGTACTGTGCGATTTTTTGGACTTTAGCAAATCACGGCATTCGTTTGCATCCTACATCATCAAGCATTCACCACGGTATCGCCGGCGGCGTGTCAACCATGGTGGGCGTTGGATTGTCTTTCCCCTTTATTAGAATGTTTAGAAAGCTGCCCCGTCTAACAATGCGCAAGCTAATCTACATTTTATCTATCGGTGCTATTATGGCTATTTTGGCAAATGCGGTAGCGGGAATCATGCAGCCGCTGTGGGGCAGATACCGTTTTTATGCTATCCTTAGATATGACATTCCTTACTTTACGCGTTGGTACAACCCTATCGGCAGAGGCGGAACAGCAGAGGGCTTTGGCTCTACCAGTTTCCCCTCGCTGCACGCTTCTAGCGTAACAAGCATGATTATGCTGGCAATGACGGGCTTAGTGCTTGGCTTTAGTAAAAAGAAAATGGGGATAATGTGGGCTATTACCGCAATTATGCTGTTTAGCGTTCCTTTTTCCAGAATGGTGCTAAGGTGGCACTTTTTAACCGATGTTGTTTTCTCATTAATTGTGGGATTGATTTCTTTTGTTATCGGTGTACTGGTAATTGACTACGGCTTTAACAACAAAATGTTGAATTTTGTGAATAAGACAGAAGATGACGGCACACCCGAATCGCCGCCTGTTGACAGTAATAATGATACGGCTGTTGAAACGCTTGCCTAAACTTTATCTTAGTTGTATATTATTATAACACACATTATTACACATAATATTGTAGTACCTAAGAAGAAGGTTTAAAAAAACTATGGGATTAAAATATTCAATTAAGCAAGCTATTATAAAAAGCGTAATGGCAAAGCGCAAAAAAGGCTTAAACATAAACGAAATAGAAACAGAGCTTCATGTTATGCCCGCCGATGCAGACTATGATATAAACCACAGCTACTATTTTGGCAGCCATGACCTGCAAGGCAACACTTTCTTTTTGCGTCTAGGCTTACGCGGCGGCGAGGACAGAAAGGCCGAAATTTGGTTTGCATATAAGACCGCTTGCGGAAAAGCTTTTGTAAACGAGGCAGAGCATTTAGACGCAAAAGATGCGACCCTTAAAATCGAATGCATAGAGCCGCTAAAAAAATGGAAGCTATCCTTTAATGGCAAGGTTATTCCTGTAGCACCGGACAGCGAAACTAAAATAGCGACACCTACAGGTAAAAGCGTAGATGCCGCTTTTGAGGCAATTTTTGAATCAGATGCCGGTCTCTACCATTTTTCGCGCGATGTAGATAACCGCGCTTTTGCAAAAGCTATGGCGGCAGAGATTTGGGTAAAAGGCTTTGCAGACGAATTAAAAAACAATAATCAGGTGCATATAGAGCAAGACGGCAAAGCAACCGCTAATATAAAAGTCGGCGGCGAGTTTTTTGAATTTTCCGGGCTTGCAGTGCGGGACCACTCTTATGGTCGTCGTATATGGAGCTATATGAATACTTACCATTGGCTGCCGGCTATTTTTGAAAACGGCTTTATATACAATCCCAATTTGGTGCGCTACCCTGCTATCAATAAAAGAGGTCTTATCACAGGCTACAAAATGAAGGACGGCGTTTGGACAAATATTATAGATGTAAATTTCCCTACCAGGGCAATTACGGGCAAATATCCTACAGGCGGCGATTATACTATTACATTTGAGGACATGCAAAAAGAAACCGTTACATTTACACCAGAGATAATTTTTACATTTAATTTTGAGGATAAAGGCGGTACCTTCCATGTTTTTGCGGCTGTTTCTAAGTTTAATATAGGCGAACTAAAGGGACGGGGCTCGGCAGAATTCGGGTACAACGGAGATAAAACACGTTATGAAATTTTTTAATTTAGGCAATGTTGATTCTGATTATTTAGATAAAATCGGCGGAAAAGCAAGGGGTTTAGACAAGCTGATTAAAGGCGGCTTTAATGTCCCCAAAGGCTTTGTGCTTTTTGACATTGATTTAAAAACAGATTTAGACGAAGCCGTAGCCATTTTTGAAAAAGAAAATTTAGGCACTGTCGCCGTTAGGTCGTCTGCAAGCGAGGAAGACGGCGCAGATTTCTCTTTTGCCGGTCAATTTGCTACTGTCCTTAATGTAGAGGGCAAGGACGCTTTTAAGGATGCTTTAATAAAATGCGTCGAGTCTTTATCTGCTAAACTGGCAGACTCTTATTCTAAAAACTTTAGTGAAGGCAAGAAGTCCGCAATGAGCGTAGTTGTACAAACTATGCTGATGCCTTGTTGTGCGGGTGTAGTTTTTACCCAAAATCCGCTAGACAAAAGCCAAGTGCTTGTAGAGGCGGTAGAAGGAATCGGCGAGGCTCTTGTATCGGGCGAAAAGACGGCAGTTCAATATGCCGTTAGCAATACTGCCGCCAGTTTAGAGGCGATTAGTGCTGAATTTAAAGACATAACTCCCCCTTTAACTAAAAAGCTGTTGCACCAAATTGTAACAGAGGCTTTAAAGGTTCAAAAATTAACAGACGGCATAGCGCAGGATTTAGAGTGGGCGGTTGAGGGCGATAAGCTATACTGGCTACAAACCAGACCTATTACCACAACCGATACGGCTACCGAAGACGAGTTTAATTTTAAAGGCGACATTAGCGGTTATGCGGTTACTAAATTTAATATCGGCGAAATGCTGCCGGG
>Ga0123355_10018170_pt1 | contig 11139 bp, 7 predicted proteins | sample TergutEmb28metaG_3_FD_89872 | JGI IMG/M metagenome (GOLD analysis project Ga0123355, IMG submission 89872) | Embiratermes neotenicus P1 segment gut microbial communities from Petit-Saut dam, French Guiana - Emb289 P1 | ecosystem: Host-associated > Arthropoda: Insects > Digestive system > Gut ...
CGTATTCATATACAATCAACTCTAGTTTGTTTGATTCTGTGTGAACTGTGTTCTTATATGACTTATGTTGTATTGTGTGTGAGTGTGTGTGTGTGTGTGTGTGTGTGTGTGTGAGTGTGTGTGTGTGTGTGTGTGTGTGTGAGTGATCCAGCTGTTTACTTAATTTTTATGTATGTGCCATTTTGTATCCCGCGTAATTGTACGTAGAATGCAACGGTCAGCAGGGCTACTTTCGTCGATCAAATGATTGTTGTTAGTTGTGCAGTTGCTTGGTTAATTTGTGTAAAGTGAGGACGGATTGAGTTTTGATCGAACGATGCTGACACGAGAACCGAGACGTATTCTGTGACAATGTTTCTTAGTGCAACAATTTCCACAACAAATCGCAGGTTGACTTACCTCGTGTCGAAACACGGACTGCCAGAACCAACGTACAGCGTGACCTTGAGAGTAATTTAATTTCATTTCATTTTAGTCATGTAATTTCCATCTAGAGCAATCAGAATAACACCATCATTTAATACGCTTTCATTGCGCAAGTCTGCCTATTTATCGCAAGTTTGTGCCATAAATTGTTCTGTAAATGTATACACAGTATATACGGATGTGACGTACCAGATTAATGTCAACTGATTTCTGCCAGTCAATTTCGTCAAGTATTGCTGCATTGTTAACTACGATGTCCAGTGTCCCGAAAGTTTCAGTGGTCCTTTGAAAAGCCTCTGCAACAAAGACATTATCATAAAGTGAAGGTTTTCAGTTAACAGTTGGCATTAACAGTATGGTGGATTTACTTCTGTTTCCTAAGCAATTAATTCTCCTACCCCACGCTTCAGGAATTCCGTCTGAATGAGTCTATTTATCTGTCCGTTACTGTTTCTGTATGTAATGTTCTACCACTTTCGCTATATACGTGCAGGTGTACACAGGGTTATGGAAATGATATTACTGAAAACCAATGTGATGGTCAGACAGGTTTAATCTTGCAGTGGTGAAGGATCACTGCGGCAGCATGTAAAAATGGAAACGAAAATTTGGCTTGTAGAAACGTTACATTTTGTTTACGGTTTGACAAGAAAGTGTAGTGAGTGTACTGAGCAGGCTGTGGGCTGGACAGCCTGGGGCTCGGGTCTCGGCAGGGGCAAGAGTTATTTATTGCAACACATCCAGACCGGTTCTGTTGCCCACCGAACCTTGTATTTAAATTTTACGGAGTTTTTTCCCGGGGGTTAAAACGGCCGAAGCTAGAAGTTAACAAATCACCTCAATCTGATGCCGAGGATGAAATTAATTGAGGTTGGCCTTCATCTCTACACCGTCTATATGCCTTAATGGTTTTGAAAGGAGGGACACTGTTGCATAACGCTATTAAATTTGCGTTAGTCCAGTACGGTAGTATGAATGGCATTCCTGTTTTGAATTTTTTTCTCTCATTATGTCTAAAATGGGCTATAAAGTGTATAAAATATCAACGACATTGTTCCAGGAATGTATCAGCGCATGAATTTCAATAAGCCTTTTTCATGAAATTTGAACTAATGCTGCTCACTCAGTTGTGTACCGATAAGAAGACGTAGGTTTTGTGAGGGATCACTGGAACTGAGTATATCTCAGAATGTAAGAGTTGTCTTTGTATCTGTGAGCAATATGGCAAAAATTCGGAGCTTATTCTGCGTGTTTTTATGTTCTTGAGATTTCCCCAAATTATTGGTGCCGGAAACCCGGGACGTGGCGGGAAAAAGACGAGTTTAGGGAACAACATTTGTTCGAAGGACGAACGTTACAGCTTCACCAAGGAACTGGAAGCCGAAAAGGTAGAGGGAGTAAGTTCCCGAGTGCAGGATGCCGTAGTGGAATGCCGACGCCCTTCTGAGACGCCAGCAAGACAGCTACATGTTCAGCGTTTAAAACTCACCACTCAATCTCTTATAGGGCATGAAATCCCAGTTAGATCTAATTATAGTTGATTGAATTTGATGACAGGAAGATGTAACCGTTGTTTGTCGCGAAACGCGTGTAAGAATTCAGTCGGTAACACAGGCTCTTCCACATCCACTGACCACTTACAAATGATAACTACTTTTCACTTATCCGTGATCGAAGTTAACAAACAGCTCGATCGATAATACAAATTCTTTCTTTTGGAACGACCACTACAAACGATAACCATCCTTCATTCATCCGTGATCTACCTTAATATCTCGTTTGACGGACCCCCTGGAAACGATAATTACATCGAATCATTATAATGATTATTCAATGGCACGCTTTTGGGGTTCACCAAGGCACCTCACGCTACGAATATAGCCTAGCTTAAACGTTCAACGCAGCCTGCCCATGCTACGCGTTTCATGAACGCAATTAATACACCTGACGATTCGATGGGGTTCGAAGAGCCCGATCACAATAGGAACTCCTTCAGGAGGTCCTGCAAAATCTAATTGTACTAGACCAGTTCTTTCATGATTTACTTGATGATGAACAGTATGCAGCAGACATTGAAAATGCGAGGAATTGGTGGATGGCGTGAAGAGAGCTGTGCCCCAGGCCAACAGGATTGTCAAGGTCAAACGAGAAGAAACTGCGACTCATACTACAGGAAAATCGTAGACCACACACTCACTACCTACGGTAATTCAGGAGATCAATTTGCCCACTATTATACAGGAAATTTTGCGTGGAATATCGAAACGTGGTCAAGATTTTTCCAAAAATTCGAATCTTCAATTGACAAGAACCAGTCCGTAACCACTATTAACCCTTTGACGCCTAACGACGACTATAGTGGTCGTACCGCACCGCTAAACTCTAAACGTTGCATTTTATATATTTATTCAACAAATACAGATACTGAATATTATAAACACATTATATACTCTCCTTTTTGTCTCTTCAAAATGCAGTTTTTTTCATAACTCTAACGTATTCGGTTCCTGTTTTATTCACATTTTATATACAGAATGTGCTGAAATTTAAAAAAATAATTCCGGCGCCAAAAGGTTAACAAGCACATTTTCCTCCGCCTGTATTTAGAAGGGGAACCAAAGCGTATAGCAGACGGCATTGCCGTGACGGAAGAGATGTATGAACAAACAATGAAACCTCTCCATTCCCGGTATGGGGATAAAACAGAATAATCCAAGCTCATGTAGACTACTTGGAGGACCTGCAACCGAACCGGTCGGACAGTCCGGAGGCGCTCAACTCCACGTACATTGAATGCCATCGCCGAATCGAAGCTCTTAAGGCACAAGGGGAAAACATAGACGTCTACGTGCACGAAAATTCCTGCGCTCCTTTCCAGCCGACGTCTGCAGACGTTGGCGTATTCACGCAAATAGGGAAGGAATTCCAGAAAGCTGTATAACGAAATTATGGAATAGCTTAACAAGGAAATCGATGGAGCTCTCAACACTCAGAAAATACGAGGCGAATCTTCGCTAGCTCCTGCCTAGTTTCGTACAGCCGCCGCCTTCCAACTAAGCACGAGGTTACCCAAACCCAAAAGACTGATTAAGTGAACGCCCAAATCCTTGTGCGCCTTCTGTGAAACTAGAAGGCATTGGACCCAAGACTGCCAACTAATAACCGACACAAAGGAATGGGTTGAAAAATGAAGTCAACCAACAGGTGTTCCTCTGCCTTAATTGGGTACACGCTGTTCGACAGGAGGTGAAGTAGGGCAAGGCCATGTGCGCTGAATGCAAAGGGCCGCACCACGAGTCATTTAAAATGCCGACCGGACAAACGATACCCCAGTCCTTCCGGCGAACGTCCTGTCCGTCAGCAACTGTCGACTTTGCCTTGCTCAATATTATTTACTTGCAGAACGCCAGGGGTCAGATTGATGGGCCAATCGACCTGAGCAAGCACACTCGCCGTGAACTGGACAGCGGTATTGAGATAAGTTTCATAAGCACGTCCATTATAGACGCCCTGAAACTAGATGTAGCCGATTAGCCAAATTTGACGATTGGTGAATTGAATGGCCGTAAATCACATAAAACACGCGAAGACTATTCCGCTTGGACCCGAGAGGGTTTTGTACCAACTCCAGCACGACCATCACTGCATTTGAGATCGCCTATGAATTCTTACCTCAACCCACCGCGCCACAGGACGTCAACGGGATGACGCACACTCCAAAGCTACACTTCACAGACCCCAGGGATCAGTAGGACCTTACAATACAAATCCTGTTCCAAGGCGACCAATACTGGAAGATTTAAATGACAATCCGCCATTGCGCATAACACCGTCCTTGGTGCTACTTCCTTCAAGGGTTCAATGGGTACTTAGCGAAAACCGTTCCCGTATTTAGGTCAACTTAGCTGCGGTCAAACTCCTTCAATTCGAGGTGGTCAATCGTCTATCCGAAGCAGAGATGAAGCGATTCTGGGATTTGGAAACTATTGGAATTGCAGCCCACCACGAAGAACCATGGGATAACAAGTATGCAGCCGTTCTGTAAGCCTTCACGAATACTTGCGAATAGAGGATAGTCGAAGAGACGTTTTCCTGTCCAAGAAGGAAAACGTTACTCTTCCAAGCAACCAACAGTATGAGGGGAACAGGTTGAAGTCGTTGGAAGCTAGGCTAAGGAAGAATGCGAACTTGTGTCACGTTTACTACACTCACATACTGGACTACAAAATACCTGGACAAGTTGAATTTGTCGACCCGGAAGGAGAGGGGGCACATTCTACTTAGATCATCATGCGGTCTCCAAAGGGAGACGAGGAGACACTAAATGGCGAATCGTATTCGACTCATCGTCACATGACAAAGGCGCGTACTGCCTAAACGACACTCTGGAAATGGGGCCATATCTTCTGCGTGAGGTATTCGCATTGTTCTTACCCTCCCGGCTCAACCCGGTGACTACTATAGGAGACATTCACTACAATTTCCTTCAGTTACGGCTGGACGAGGACAGGGATATTACGAGTGTTTTCTGGTATCGTGTGACACGAAACAACGGAGAAGACTATAACACAATAGATGATGTGATCTGTTACCGCTTTACTCGACTGCCCTTCGGCCTCACTTGCATTCAATTTCTTCTTTCGGCGTCACACCATACACGCGGTCAGATTTCCCATCGCGGCCGCTCTCGTTGGTAGCTGCATATTTATAAATGATTTTGCAGCAGGTGCGGAAGACAGCAACGGTCCCATCACTATCTACTACCAACTCACTGCGCTTATGTGGCAAATTTGTCTCCTGAAGGGGTAATGGTCCTCCCACACGGAACCGTTTAGGAACGTATGAAGAGTCGATGGCCTTGAAAACAAATCTACAACCCATGTTCTAGGAGTGAGCTTGGACACCGTACGGGATGCCATGTTCGCGGACCACATAGACGTCACTGGCAAGGCACAGGAGGGGTCAACATCGAGACAACCTCAAAATTCTACCACCCCTTGGGTCTCATTTCGCCATTCTCATTACCGGGAATCTGGTTTTTCAAAACGCATTGCTTAGGAGTGTGTATTAGGACGAACTCCAGCCAGAAGAATTGGGGACATGCTGGCGCAATTGGATAACAATCCTGCAAAACCTAGGGACATCCACATTCCAAGATGGGCTTCAACAATACGCAAAACTTACTGTGAGATCCATGTATTTTGCTATGCTTCCGAGAGAGCATATGTGGCTGCAAACTACATCCGGTCAAAAGGCGGGACAGAAATTTCGGTACGACTTATATGCAGTTTTAAAGGCTGGCTTCCTTTAATAAAGACCCCTCCCCATCCTGTAGCGTACAGCGGCGTTATTTGGAGCACATTTGCTGAATTACTTCTTTAAGTAAACTGATATATCACGGAAGCTACATTATCTTCGGATTCGACACTGGCGTTTGGCTCGATTCGTGACACTACTCCCACGCAGAGGAAACACTGTCCAGGCGAGAGGAGTCCGGCTTAATAATTCTCACATGGGGTTACCGACGAGCAATTGAAAGGGCTGCAAAAATTGTGGCACGGTCCTTCCTGGTTGTCGCGAAAACCGCGTCGTTGGTCACGGTGTTTAGCGCGCACGCATCACTCATTTCCATATGAAAGGAAACAACCCCTCCTTGTTAGGTCCATTGAAACCCCCGACCGCCTTATCGAATCCTCCAGATTCAGCTCACTTTGCAAAAACTGCTCAGTGTGACGGCCTGGGTTCTTTGTTTTGAACGACATTCGAGGCAGCAGAGGAGATCTCCAGGGGAATTGGGCGATTCAGAATTAACGGAAGCGCGCACGTATTGGATCAGGGAGGTTGCAGAAGAACTGCTTTGGGCCAGAGCTTCAGACTCTTCAAAGGAACTGCCCCCTACCGAGTTAATCACTGGTAGCACGCTTCAATTCCTCCTTGGAGGACGGTCTTTTACGCATCGGCGGAACACTCCAGTTCCTTTATCTGTCAAGAAAACAGATCTACCCCATTCTGCTTCATAGGTCCAACCGTTTCACAGTTCTATTGGTTCTATCGGAGTTTGCCTTGTGCTGTCGGAATTGCGAGAGGAATTTTGGGATATTGCGGGCTCGGCCGACAATCAAGAAGGTCCTTACAAGTGCCTTCCGTGTAAAGTTGCGAAGAACCCCTCCGGACAGGAGCGTGAGGTTCCTATGCCGCCCGATAGGGTAACTGCCTCCAAGCCCTTTCAGGTTACCGGCATAAATTTCGCCAGACACCTCCATGACAAAGGGACACCCCATTTGAAGGAATGCTATATCGCGCTGTTCACCCGAACAACAATACACGCAGTTCACTTAGAACTCTGAAGTAGCATGACTACGGACACGTTCCGCTTGGCCTTCTAGATATTTATTGAACTCCGCGGACTACCGCATACTATCTACACTGACAATTCACAAACATTCCACGCGGCAAACAGGGAGGTCTCAGAGTTGTAGGAAGCCCTCTAGGGCGTCAAAACATCGACTCATGGCCCAGTACGAATTTACGTGAAAGTTCATCGCTCCCAGGGCGGCTTGGTGGGGAGGATAGTGGAAAGGATGTTAGGCACCACAAAAACATGCCTATTAAAATTATTGGGACTGTTACAAGCCACGGACGAAGAGTTGGTCACCACTCTCGTCAACATCGAAGCCGCCCTGAATTCGAGGCCCATAACTCAGGACACAGAGGACGCATTGACACCAGCACATTTACTTTGTGGCGAAGGAATCACAGCGTTACCCTCTGTAACAGAATCACAAATTGAGAGAAATCTCACGTAGGCACACCAAAAGACACAAAAACTGTCAGACGCCTTTTGGAAACGCTGGGAAAAGGAATGCCTCCTAGATTTAAGAAACTTCCATGAAGCCTTTCAGGCAAATAAATGATCATGAAAATTTCGAGCCGAAGACATCGTCCTTCTGGAAGGGGATCTCCGCCCCAAGCACATGATGAAGAAGACCCAGGTGGTGGAGCTGAAGTTGTGGAGAGACGGAGCGAAAGACAGCCGTACTCCGCGGAGCAGACGGAAGCGTTTTAGTCCGCCCTATTCAGCTGGTCATTGCCCTGGAGTTTGACCAGGGTGGGGGAGGGAGTGAAGGATCACTGGAACTGAGTATATATCTGAACGTAAGAGAATTCTCTGTATTAGTGAGTAATAAAGGAAGATGTCGGAGCGTATATTGTGTGTTGTTTGTTCTTGATATTTCCCCAACAGGTTTGCTGTCACAGCGTTGCCTTCCAGTTTGCTGAATTTTCATACACGTCATTAAGGTCTCTTCATCACACGTTACTTTTGTACCACTCAGAGAACGGGAGCAGTCTGAAGAAACTATCTGTACTTTTGGAAGGGGTGTGAAGAATAAGTGTCTGCATGAAAATATTTCAGTGTTGTCGGCGGACTTCTGGTTTTGCGTGCTTTGCTTGAGGGACGTTAGATCGACAGTATTATTGTGTTGAGGTTACAGGTTTTGAAGTTGCGTCTGTTCCTAAGTGTCAACTGCAGGCGTTAATACGCTTTACAAATATATAAAAGCTCGACTTTCATTACGTGTTGAGTATATTTAAGGAACACAATCCAAAGCTGTTATACATGGTTGATCTTAAATGAAAAAAGAGCTTCGAATCTAAGAAATAAACAAAAATAAACTTCAAAACATATGCTTGTTGAATGTCCCCTTACAACAATCTATTGCAAATCTATGTCAGTAAATAGATGGCTTGATATTTATTAAGTTTTTTTTTTCTAGTAAGTTGCTGACTAGCTGCAAACCAATTAGCTTTTCAAGGACTCTGCACCATGGAGTAAGTAAGTACGAGTAAACCAAAATATACACTCTTTCTTTTAGACATTCCTAGCCTTCCTGCTATCTGCTTCTGGGTGATACGGCGGTCATGCTTGATCAGTTTTTCAACCTGCTTTTGATGCTTGTCATCTGTCACGGAAACCGGCCTTCCACTGCGAGTTTGGTGAACAATATTGGCACGACCTGGTTCACATTTACGCAATTTAATGACCCAACGATTTACTGTATTTCTGTTAACAGTGTTTTCACCACACAAAGCCTGTAAACGGTGATGTATTTCAGCCTGCGTTAAGTTTTCAGCACTTAAATATTAAGTCATCGCACTTTGCTTCAATCTCGTTGAAATACCACCATAACACAATTCCATGCTAACACGCACCGTTTTAGAACCGGTGTAGAGAAAGGAATGAAACTATGCACCGCTGTGCGGGAGAGTTTTGGCTACAAGGACGCACTGAGCGCGCATCGCTACTTTGCTCCGTTGGCAAAATATTTCACTGTGTGCATTACTTATCAGCAACATTTCGTATATAAAATGGCTATAGAACAGCCTACGCACTGCGTTATTGAATGCAAGGGAACGTCAGTCTTCTAGGTTGTTACGCAGGGAATACTGGAAATCTCTTACCGACGTTTCCCGTAAAAATTTCGGTCCTTGAAGATTGGATCGATGCTCGCTTCGTAATGAGCCAGAATAGTGCAGTTCTCTTCTATTTTGCGGTGGGAGCCTGAAGTCACGCATTTATTTTCGGCGTTTGCTATTTGGTAGCACATGAATATAACGAAAAGTAACGCTGCTGCATTCAATAGGATTTTGGAAATCGCCGCTATAAATCTGGAATACGTACCAAATTTCATTTCTTGCCCTGCAGTATCGATAATTTGAAATTTGCCATCATTCCGTACGATGCCTGCCAAATTTGTAGACCGTGCGCGTTTCTCATGCAGCAGAATTTCTTAATGGTACCTTTTTATGTGACCAACAGTTTTAATTTACGTTTTCCCTGTAGACACGGGCTACCCCTATGCACGGGATGTGAATATGGTTCAATTTCATGAACTGGGTACGGAGTAAAATATCCGATTAGCGTTTTTCTTAAGGGAAAGCTGCAGTTATTTTGTCAGTTTCGTGACGTCAGACTTATCAAACATTGCTTCTGCAAATCACTGTTCCTATTAAAATTGAAATAAACGTTCCTTCTGTAGTCGTGAAACAAATTATTTTCCCCTACTAATTAAATTAATCGCACCAACTGAAAGAAAGAATGTTCGTGGTAACGAATTACTGCAATGTGTTTAGATGTCTAACTATCCATTTTCAACAAGGCTGTCCATAATACCTTTCTCTAGACCGTACACCAATTCATACACTTGTCTCATTTCTTACGCTGTTGATATGAAATTTAAAATACATTCACATGTAATAAACTATTTGTAATATCTGACGAGGAGAAGAGAAAATAAAAGAATTCAACAGACTTACTTCACTTTTGTGGATGTGTTTATCTTCAGTGTATGTGGATCGTTTAGAAATTCATCATCCTTGTTATACATACATGGTTTAGTCTAATGCTTAATGTTTCAGACATAATACCAACCGAGAGCAATTTTGGAGATAATTAGGGGATAATGTCAATGGGTTTTTAATGAGCATTAGAATTATATTTATAGTGACTTTTCAGCACGCCATAATAAATTTCTGTCACCTTCGAATTGCTGATAGTTCCTCACGTCGACCTCCATAAAGATAACTCGCCCCTCCCCGTATTCTTCCTTCAGCTCTTGAAGTCTTTGCTGACCCACTTCGCTGTCGATGTCGCATATCGCTACTCCCTGCAATAAGAAAACGTTGCTCCTATGTTTGGTTGAATATCATCTACTCAGGATCTCGTGTTCATGCCAATTTTACTGTCGTAATCTGTGCCAGTAGACAATTATTATATTAATGTTTTTCACTCGGTATTTTATGATTTCTGTTCCAATTCATCATTTCCATTACTCCCATTTTTTATTGTGTCTTCTACATATAGAATTTGTTTTTAGAATTTATTTTAATACCATGCAGCTGTTTTCAGGGTTAAGACAACCCTTAATCTGTTACATAAGAGCCCAACAATTGTTGAGGAACTTGTTGCTGACGTATTTTAAGTTTGATATCCTGGCAGTGTATTCCTGCGAAATGTTAGTATATATTACCAGATTGCACGGTATTTAACTCATGTCACAGTAGAAAATATTTTTGTTGATATCTATATTGACGCCAGAAAGTATGGTATTAACATGATTGGAAATATGATATTGCATATTACAATGACAACCTCTCTGCTTATCTTCAAATAAAATACTTATGTCATATTTGGTTATTTGGCTGTATTGGCGATGTAATGTTTGGTTAATAGAGACGTGAGGATATGTGTGCTGCAATATTACAAGAATGTTTTAAGAAGATTTAGCATCCGATGCTGTATGTGTGTGACAAAATTCTTTTCAAATTCCCTATGAAAAAGGAATATATTTTCACCCGAAATATTCTTCATTTCATTTGTAAGTGTTGGAAATTAATCAACAATTTCGGTGTCTCTGAGAAAAATACAAGGAACTGATGGGTACGGACCACGTCATTAAGATCTTATATGCTCCATTTTCCCTGTTTAATATATACCAAATTTAAAACGGATCGAAATATGTGTGTGTGTGTGTGTGTCTTTGCACGACTTCGTCAGTTTCAAAAAATATATAGCGTCGGTGGCAGGTGACTGGCATTTATAGAGTGATATGGACGGGTGATAGCTGAATAACTTGCACAATGACTTTCCATGTGCCACAGTAAATATAACTACACATCTTAATTATGTGTCTTTATAACATGTACGCAAACAAA
>Ga0123355_10018171_pt1 | contig 11138 bp, 17 predicted proteins | sample TergutEmb28metaG_3_FD_89872 | JGI IMG/M metagenome (GOLD analysis project Ga0123355, IMG submission 89872) | Embiratermes neotenicus P1 segment gut microbial communities from Petit-Saut dam, French Guiana - Emb289 P1 | ecosystem: Host-associated > Arthropoda: Insects > Digestive system > Gut ...
CACACCACACACACACACCACACCACACACACCACACACACACCACACACACCACACACACATCACACATACAGGCCACACACACATACCACACACACCACACACACACCACACACACCCACACCACACACACACACGCTACACAACTAAGGCACTCTCCTTTCCCCCCACAAAGACATGTAATTAAACTCCGTCTGTACAAATTTGTGTATAAGAACTTTCAATTGATTTTTTAACACACTATAATTAGTTAAAGGAATAAAGAAAAATATTACACCACAACTATCAATGAAACTGTAGAATATCAATAGGACTGTGTAGCATCTCTACAGTTTCATATTATTTATATACTAATATACATATATACATTTGAATGTTCTGGTTTTCATATATTTACATAAATGTGTGTACATGAATATGTTAATCAACTTATTTTATTGTTGTTTATGGTCTGAGGATATCAATAAAATATCGAAACATGTAAAGCAAGCTATAAAATTTAGATATACTGAATTTCGTACATTTGGCTGTAACTATAATCTGTGTACTTTATAGGGGATATGTAAAATAATGATCCCATTACAGGCCCGGTTGGTCTAGGAAGGAAAGTATTTGTATACCTCTACTCTTTCTTTACCGCGGTAATAGAAGATGGTGAGTGTTCAGTAGCAAGCTGCGGCCGCATTTTACGCTCGGAAAGAACCGGTACCCGTTTTAAAGGAGGCACGGTTGTACCCAAGATCGGTCTGAACGGGCAGAAAATATCTTTCCAAACGGTATTTGATTCCGTACCTCCAGCTCGCAGACACTCGCTATACCAACTGAGCTACCAGCCAACATTGGATATGTGTACTGGGATCTATTTTTTTATTATAACAGAGAAAAAAGTATCATCAGTCATTCAAATCAAAAACAATCAAGAAAAAATTATCTTTACTTAACAAATATATAAATATTAGATCCGTTTTAATAATATCCTCAACGAATTGCTGTTTCGAAAAAAATAAAGCAATATTTGTAATGTTTGTTATATTACTTGAATTTTTCTCTGGTCGCCTTTAATTATAACGAAATATGACAATGCATATATTTAACATTTACAAACTTAAAGTGCATTGTATTACAGCCTATATAATATTTACTGTCATTACTATAATTTACAAGATAAGAATTTGTAATAAATATATATCTTTCTTCTAGCTGAAAAAGATAAACAATGGTTAAACTCAATATATTCTTTTCAAGTTCGAGATCGTGAAGAGGGGAATTTGTTTTGAAAAAGCAGGTTAAATAGCGTTTCAGATGCTGTCTGAACTGAGAACCGGTACAGAACAGGGCGACAGGATTGAGACAGGGATTGAGTAAAAGGAAACAGTTTGAAATTAGGTACATGTACTGAAATTTGTAACGCGAAAAATTAAGTATAACGGTAAGGAGTACTGAATAGACATCTTTTTGACACAGAAGAAATGGGTCCAAAAGACGTGATAAGGCACATAGCTGATCGCAAATACAACAGTCAGTGCCAACACAATCTTTGCATTATTTCTGCGTGTTTTGTGTTGAGGATTTTGCGCCCTATCAGATACAGAACGAGAGCTTTCCACAAGAATGCGGGCTGTCATGGTGTAAGTGAAGGCAATCACACACAGAGGAAGGACACAGGATACTAAGAGTTCGAATATAACCATATGTTTTTAGTACCGTAGTATATAGTATAATATAGTACTGAAATTATGAAGGCAGTGTTTAGTTGTAGATTAAAAGAATCATATCAGAAATTACCTTTAAAAGTTTCGGCATTTGCAAGTCAACTGGATTCGTCTGACTCAGCATATATGACAACAATCTAACAGTCACAGCGATGTTGTCAGTCGGTAATACAGCAATAGCTGCATAGCAAGTTTCACCTGAATTTCGAAATTGCAGCTGCTCAGTTCCACTGGTCCTATCAAACATTTCGCTGTTTCCATATGAAAAAGTGACGAACATCCGACAGAGATAGACCAGCCGTGTGGTGACAACATTGGGCGGAAATCCTCCGCACTTTGCCCACAGATTGAATCGCACGCACTTTGGACTTTGCTGCGTGTTCGGGGACTTCATGGAGTAAAGTGCAAATTCCGAAGTATCAATATTTCAAGTAATGTACAAATTAGGATACAACTTATTCAGTGTCATGTTCAGAACATTTGTCACTGGTCAGAGACATAATTAGGAAGATAAAGTGTCCCCTCGAAAGGCACTGGAGCACTGTACAGTCTGTACGGCCCACAGGGGGAGTAGAGGTATAGCTCTAATCTTTCTAGACCATGGCAATAGAAGTGGGTGAGGGGGCAGTTAAACGCACCGGCGCTCTTCAACCACGGGAAATTCTAAGTACCCATTGTAAAGGAGTTTGTGGAGGGTCCCAGGACCGGACTAAATAGGTACAATACAAATCGCCTTCCACTGGGAACCGATCCGCGGACCGTTCAGCTCGTAGCCAGTCGCTATACGGTATACGCTACCCGGCACACGGTCAAAAATATAATAATAAATTTAATTATGGTGTTGTGTTCCTGAATGTTTTTGTGCCTTTCAAACAGCCACAAGATATTTGTGTTGATACGGTATTTTAATCCTACATATAACTATAGATTTTATATATTATCTTCATTTTTCAATAATCATTTAATTTTTCAACAAATTTCTTAAGGGGTTACCCTACTAATTTCACTTCCCTTCCTAACTTTTAAACATTCCCAAAACAAAGTCAGCTCTCAACACAAATCTCCCCCAATCTCTTTGCATCCCACCATTTAAAATTAAAAAAGCAGTCAACATACAATTCCCCAATCCTTCCAATTCACCCTCTAAACAAATACCCCTAACACAACCTGCCGTCAGCACACAATTCCCACACACCCTTCACTTCCCAAACTCCCACCATTCCCTAAAACCAAACCTGCTGGCAGCACCCAAATCACTCAATCTATTCTCTTACCTCACTTTATACAATCTTCCTAACACAATCTGCCGTTAACACGCAATTCACCCACACCCTTCCCTTCCCAACTTCTATTAAATAACTCTAACACAATCTGTTGTCAATACACAACTCCCTCAATACCTTCACTTTACAAAACTTATCCAAATCTCTTGACACAATCTGATGTCAATACAAATATTCCCCACTACCTTCCCTGCCCCACTACATTCAATCCACCCAACACAATTCGCTTTTATAACACATTTCCCACAATCCTTCTTTTTCATCCCTTTATCAAATCACTCTAACAAAATTAGCTGTCAACAAACAATTCCCCTAACCCTTCGCTTTAAAAATTTTATTCATTTCCCTTAACACCATCTGCCGTAAACACACAATTTCCTAACTCCCAACCCTTCCCACTCTTTACCTAATCACCTGAGACAATCTGTTGTTAACACTCAATTTCCCCAAACCCTTTACATCACACATTCTAACAAATCAACTTAACACCATCTGCCTATCAACACAAAATTCCCTCACACTCTTCCCTTCTCTCCTTCTATTAAATCCCTGTAACAAAATCATTTGATAATACACAAATCCATCAATCCGTTCACTTCAAAAATTTAAACACCCCCTAAAAGAAAATCTGAGGTCAACAACAAATTATTCAAATCCCTTCCCTTCACACACTATAATCAATCCCCTAACAAAATCTGCTGTTAACACACAATTTCACCACGCCCTTCCCTTACCACCCTCTATCAAACCCCCTTAAAAAATCTGCACTGAACACAAAATTATAACAATCCATTCCCATCCCAAATTTTATCCAATTAGCTAAAAAAATATGCTCTCAAAACACAAATCCACAACTCGCTTCACTTCTCACCCTTTATCCAATCATCCTATTACAATCTGCTGTCAAAAAACAAATCCCCAAATCCTTCCCTCCCATACTTAAAAAAAAAACCACTAAAAATCTGCTGTCAACACAAAAACACCCAAAACCCTTCCTTTCCCACAACTTAATCAACCGTCTTTATATAATTTGCTCTCAAAACACATTTACCCAAATACCTTCCCTTCACTACCTACTCTAAATTCAAACCACCAAACAAAATTTGCTATCAACACACAATTCCCCAAATCCCTTCGCTTCCCAAAATTTATCAAATCCCTTAACACAATCTGAAGTTAACACACAATTTCCCACTCCCTTCCCTTCCAATGCTTTATCCAATCTACCTAACACAATCTGCTGTAACACACAATTCCCCAATTCCTTCCCTTTCCACCATTTATTCAATCCCCCTAACACAATCAGTTGTCAACACACAATTTCCCAATTCCTTCCTTTGCCACGCTTTATCCAATCTACCTAACACAAATTGCTGCCAACACACAATTACACCTAATACTTCCCTTCCCACCATTTATTCAATCCCCCTAACACAATCCGTTGTCAACACACAATTTCTGCAAACCCTTTATTTCACACACTTTATCCAGTACCACTAAAACAATAAGTTCTCCACAACCAATTCCCCACTCCCTTCCCTTCCCACCATTATTCAATTCCCTTAACAAATTCCGCAGTCAGCACACAATTCCCCCAATCCCTTCTTTCCAAACATTTATCCAGTCCTCCTAACACATTCTATTCTCATCACATAATTCACCCAAATCCCTTCCCTTCCCACAATTTATCCAAACCCCCTAAGACAATCTGCACTCAATACACAAATTCACCATTCCTTTCCCTTCCTACGTTTTATCGAAACCACTTACAACAATTGGCTTTCAAAATACAATTCCCCAAAGCCTTCCCTTCGCACACATTATCCAATCCCTCTAACAAAATCTGCTGTCAACACAAAATACCCACAAATCCTTAACGTACCACCCATTAACTAATCCTCCTAACAAAATTTGCCGCCAACACACAATTTCCCCAATCCCTTCACTTCACCCATTTATCCAGTCAACCTAAAACAATCTGCTGTCAACACCCAATTACCTCACTAAATTACCTTTCCACACAATACCCAATCCCCATAACACAAACTGCTTTCAAAACACAATTAAACTAATCCTTTAACTTTCTACCTTTTCCCAATCATCATAAATGAATCTGATGTCAACACATAATTCCCCCACTCCCGTCTATTCCCACACTTTATCCACACCACCTAACAAAATCTGATGTCAACACACAATTCCCCCACTCCCGTCTCTTCCCACACTTTATCCACACCACCTAACAAAATCTGATGCCAACCCACAATTCCCTCACTCCCGTCTATTCCCACACTTTATCCACACCACCTAACAAAATCTGATGTCAACACACAATTCTCCCACTCCCGTCTATTCCCACACTTTATCCACACCACCTAACAAAATCTGATGTCAACACACAATTCCCTCACTCCCGTCTATTCCCAAACTTTATCCACACCACCTAATAAAATCTGATGTCAACACACAATTCCCCCAAATCACCTAACTTCCAACCCTTTATCCAAACCTCCTAACACAATTTTCTGTCAACACACTACTCTCCCACTCCCTTCTCTTCTCTACATTTATCCAATCCCCTAAAGCAATTTGCTGTCAACATCCAATATTCCCTCTCCCTTCCTTTCCTCACTTTAGACAATTCCCCTAAAAGGATTTGCTCTCAAAATACAATTCCCCCAATCTCTTCACTTCCAACACTTTACCCAATCCCCCTAACACAATCTACTGTCAACACACAATTCCCCCAATCCCTTAAATTCCCACCAATTATTCAATCCCCTAATACAATTTGCTGTCAACACACAATTAAAACACACCCTTCCCTTCACATCCTTTATTTATTCACCCGAACACTAACAGCTGTCAACACACAATTCCCACAATCCCTTCACTTCCCACCGTTTATCTAATCCTCCTAACATAATATGTTCTCAAAACACTACTCCACTTTGCCCATCACTTCACACGCATTATCAAGTCCTCCTAACACAATCTGCTCTCAAAACACAATTCCACACTTCCTTCCCTTCCCATCCTTTTTCCAATCTCCTAACACAATCTGCTGTAAACTCACAACTCACCCAAATCCCTTCCATTCCCACACTTTATCAGATGGTCCTAACAAAATTGCTGTCAACACAAGTTTCCCATATCACTTCCCTTCTCTTTCCACCCTATATACAAGTCCCTAACACACTATAATTTCAATATATAATTACCCCTTTCTCTTCATATCCCAAACATTATCCATTCGAAGTAACACAATCTGCTATCAACACATAATCCCCAATCCTTTCAAATCCCACACTATATGGAATCTTCCTAATACAATCGCTTAAAACAAATAATTCCGCCAATTCCTTCCCTTCCCACACTTTATCAAATCCCCTTTACACAAACTGTTGTCAGCACACAATTCCCCACTCCCTTCCCTTCACACTCTTACCCAAACTTCACAAAATATTCTGCTGTCAAAACACAATTCCAAAATCAATTCCCTTCTCACCCCTTGCCTAATTTACATAATACAATCCGCTGTCAACACAAAATTCCCCCATTCCTTACTTTCCCACACATTACCCAATCTCCATAACACAATCTGCTGTCAACAAACTATTCTCCCCCTCCCTTCCCTTCCCTGCCTTTTTCCAATAAGCCTAACAAATTAGATCTCATCCAACAATTCACCCTATTTCTTCTCTTCGCACACGTTATCCAGTCCTCCTAACACCATTTGCTGTCAACACATAATTACACCAAACCCATCCTTTCCTACAATTTATCCACTACCCCTAACACAATCTGTTGTCAACAGAGAATTCCACCTATTCCTTCCCTTCCCAACATTTATCCAAACTCGTTAACACAATTTGTTGTGGGTACACATTTCCCCCACGCCATTCTCTTACCTCCCTTAACCAAACCTCCTAAAAAGTTCTGCTGTCAGGACAAAATTCCCCAATCCTTTCCCTTCCCACTCTTAGTCAAATACTCCTAATAAAATCTGCTGTCAACACACAATTCCCAAATTCCCTTCCTTTCCCACAATTTATCCAATTTCCCTAACACAATCTGTTGTGAAGAAACAATTACACAACAACCTTCTCTTTCCAAACTTTACCCGATTCACCTAAAACAATCTGCTTTCAAAACAGAATTCTTCCTATACATTCATTTCCCAAACTTCATACAATTCTCCTAAGAAAATCTGCTCTCAAAACACAATTCCCCCTCTCCCTTCTCTTCCCACACTTTATCCAATCCCAATAAGACAATCTTTTGTCAACACAATTATCCCCCAATCCCTTCCTTTCCCACGTTTTATCCAATCCACCTAACACAATCTGTATTCAACACACAATTCCCCCACTCCCTTCCATTCCCACACTTTATCCAATTCCCTAACACAATCTGCTCTCAACACACAATTCTTCCAATCCCCAAACTTTACACCCTTTATCCAATCCCCCTAACGCAATCTGCTCTCAAAGCACAGTTCCCTCAATCCCTCCATTTCTCAAACTTTATCCAATCCCGATAAAACCATCTGCTCTCAACACACAATTCCCCCAATCACTTCCCTTCCCTTCCCTTCCCACTCTTTATCCAATCCCCCTAACAAAATCTGCTCTCAACACACAATTCCCCTAATCCCCTCCCTTCCCAATCTTTATCCAATACCCCTAACACAATCTGCTGTCCACACTCAATTCGCCCAATCCCTTCCCTTTCCACCCTCTATCCAATCCCCCTAACACAATCTGTTTTCAACACACAATTTCCCCAATCCCTTCCCTTCCCACCCTTTATCCAACCCCCTAACACAATCTGCTCTCAACACACAATTCCCCCAATCCCTTCCCTTCACTCCCCTTTATCCAATCCCCCTAACACAATCTGCTCTCAACACACAATTCCACCACAACCCTTCCCTTCCCACCCTCTATCCAATTCCCCTAACAAAATCTGCTCTCAACAAACAATTCCCCCAATCCCCTCCCTTCCCAATCTTTATCCATTCCCCCTAACACAATCTGCTGTCCACACTAAATTCCCCCAATCCGTTCCCTTTCCACCCTTTATCCAATCCCCCTAACACACTCTGTTCTCAACACACAAATCCCCCACTCCCTTCCCTTCCCGCCCTTTATCCAAACCCATAACACAGTTTTCTGACATCATAGTTTCCCCCACTCCTCTCCCTCCCCTATCTATTCCCCCTAAACTCTCCACTATCAACAAATAATCACCGAAACCTAACGTTCTCCTTTTTTTCTTGGGTCCCATATATCCTCTCCTTCATTCAGTTCGATAAAACAAGCCCAATTCTCATCATTTAACTATCCACTGTTCTACTCACTTTCTAAAAACACATTTTTTTTTTCATCATTATTAATCTCTTTACCATTTCGTTTCAAATTGAATATCTTATTGTTATGCAGTTTAATCAGATAAATTTGTGAAAATTTGTGTTATGGACACTCAGGAAGTTTAAATTTTTTTCATTTCGGGTGGCTTTTACTTCATTTAGTGTCACAAAATTATATTAACAAATTAAGCTATACCGCTAAAAAAATCCCGTTTCGCTAAAATCATGTACTAACTGTAGCTGTTTTGTTTTGCTCTTGTACAGTAAAGTAATTTAACAAAAATTACTATATATTCACCGCAGACCTTCTGAACGTAACTTGGGCAGTTGCCGGAACGACAGATTTGTTGTCTTAGTTCTTGTAAAACAGAGAATAAGAAAACGCCAACAATCTATCGGTTTCTCTACACCGACAGTCATGGCACACCGTCACTCTATCAGTTCCTTTACACCGACAGTCACAACACACATTCATTCTATCAGTTCTTGTACACCGACAGTCAAAACACACCGTAACGCTATCAGTTCTTGTACACCGACAGTCATAGCATACCGTCAATCTATCAGTTCCTGTACATTGACAGTCACACCACACGGTCACTCTATCAGTTCCTGTAAACCGACAGTCACAGCACACAGTCACACTATCAGTTCTTTACAACGAAAACCACAGCACACCGTCACTAAATCATTTCCTGTACACCAAGAGACACAGCTCACCGTCACTAAATCATTTCCAGTACATCGACAGTCACAGCACACATTCACTATATCAGTTCCTGTAAACAGACACATAGAGCACACTGTCAATCTATCAGTTCCTGTACAACGAGAGTCACAGCACACCGTAACTCTATCAGTTCCTGTACACCGACAGTCACAGCACACCGTCAATCTATCAGTCCCTGTACACCGACAGTCACAGCACACCGTAACTCTATCAGTTCCTGTACACCGACAGTCACAGCACACCGTCACTCTATCAGTTCCTGTACACCGACAGTCACAGCACACCGTCACTCTATCAGTTCCTGTACACCGGCAGTCACAGCACAACGTCACTCTATCAGTTCCTGTACACCGAGTGTCACAGCACACCGTCACTCTATCAATTCCTGTACACCAAGAGTCACAGCACACCGTCTTTATATCAGTTCCTCTACACCGACAGTCACAGCACACAGTCACTCTATCAGTTCCTCTACACCGACAGTCACAGCACAACGTCACTCTATCAGTTCCTGTACACCGAGTGTCACAGCACACCGTCACTCTATCAATTCCTGTACACCAAGAGTCACAGCACACCGTCTTTCTATCAGTTCCTGTACACCGACAGTCAAAGCAAACCTCACTCTATTAATTTCTGTACACCGACAGTCACAGCACAACGTCACTCTATCAGTTCCTGTACACCGAATGTCACAGCACACCGTCACTCTATCAATTCTTGTACACCAAGAGACACAGCACACCGTCTTTCTATCAGTTCCTATACACCGACAGTCAAAGCAAACCTCTCTCTATCAATTTCTGTACACCGACAGTCACAGCACACCGCCACTCTATCAGTTCATATACACCGACAGTCACAGAACACCGTCACTCTATCAGTTCCTACAATCCGACATTCAGAGCACACCATCACTAAATCATTTCCTGTACACCGAGAGTCATGGCACACCGTTACTCTATCATTTCCTCTACACCGAAAGTCACAGTACACCGCCAATCTATGAGTTTCTGTACACCGTCAGTAAAAGCACACCTTCACTCTAGGAGTTAATGTACACATTCAGTCAAATCTCACTGTCACTCTATCAGTTCCTTTACACCGACAGTCACAGCACACCGTCACTCTAACACTTCCTGTACACCGACAGTCACAGCACACCATAACTCCATCATTTCCAGTACACCGACAGTCATAGCATCCATATCTCCATCAATTCCTGTACACCGACTGTCACAGCACACCATATCTCCATCAATTCCTGTACACCAACAGTCACAGCACACCATAAGAGTATCAATTCCTCTACACCGCCAGTCACAGCACACCGTCATTCTATCAGTTCCTGTACACCTTGAGTCACATCGCAACTTCTCTCTATCAGTTCCTATACACCTACAGTCACAGCACACCATCACTATATCAATTTCTGTACACCGACAGTCACAGCACACCATCATTCTATCAGTTCCTCCACACCGACAGTCACAGCACACCGTCAATTTATCAGTTCCTGTACACCGTCAGTCACAGCACACCGTCACTCTATCAGTTCCTGTACACCGACAGTCACAGCAATCCTTCACTCTATCAGTTCCTGTACACCGACAGTCACAGCAAACCTTCACTCTATCAGTTCCTGTACACCGACAGACACAGCACACCGTCACTCTATCAGTTCCTGTACACCGACAGTCACAGCACACCGTCAGTCTATCAGTTCCTCTACACCGTTACTCACAACACATCATTCTCTCTGTTGCTATTATACAGACAGTTACATCAAACCATCCTTCTCTCTGTCCCTGTACACCGAGAGTCACAGCAAAAAGTCACTCTATCAGTTCCTTTACACCAACAGTCACAGCACACCGTCACTCTATCAGTTCCTGTACACCGACTGTCACAGCACGCCTTCACTCTATCAGTTCCTTTACACCGACTGTCACAGCACACCGTCACTCTATCAGTTCCTTTACACCGACCGTCACAGCACACCGTCACTCTATCAGTTCCTGTACAACGACTGTCACAGCACA
>Ga0123355_10018172_pt1 | contig 11138 bp, 9 predicted proteins | sample TergutEmb28metaG_3_FD_89872 | JGI IMG/M metagenome (GOLD analysis project Ga0123355, IMG submission 89872) | Embiratermes neotenicus P1 segment gut microbial communities from Petit-Saut dam, French Guiana - Emb289 P1 | ecosystem: Host-associated > Arthropoda: Insects > Digestive system > Gut ...
ATATGTGGGCGAATGGATACGATAATGAAGTCCAACTTGCTGATGACAACAACGAATACCCTTTTGCTGGGTATAAAAAAATTATGAACACTATTTACTCTACAGTTATGAAAAAGAGTCCAGCAAATGTTCTGGATGTTGGAATTGGAACGGGAACACTTGCGGTAAAATTATACGAGGGTGGAAACTCTATAACGGGCGTTGATTTTTCAAATGAAATGCTGTCCATTTCAAAACCCAAAATGCCAAAAGCAAATTTTTATCAGTTTGATTTTGCCTATGGGCTACCTTCCGAATTGGCAGAAATGAAGTATGATTTTATTATCAGCACATATGCACTCCACCATTTAACTGATTCACTGAAGATAATATTCATTAAATCTTTGTTGGCGCATCTAAAAGATGATGGCTCAATACTAATCGGAGACATTGGATTTCCAACTAAATTTGAGTTTGATGAATGTAAAAGTCAACACAGCCCAGACGATTGGGACGATGACGAATTTTATTTTGTGTTTTCGGAGATTAAGCAAGAATTGGGAGATAGTTGTTCAGTGTCACATGAGCAAATTTCTCACTGCGCTGGAATTATGGAAATTCGTTTATCTCGCTAACGGGTACTCTGCTGTGCGCTTCTCCCTTGTTTGGCGGTAGTTGCGGAAGAGTACAAACATCTTCCCACCACCGTTGGTGCGGGAAGCCACAGGCATCTCACAACCCCTTGATTTCACTCGACTTTCGAAAACAGGTTCGGATTTCTTGAAAAACGGTGACTATTGCCTTGGCAGTTTGGAGAAAACGCGCTATTTTGCGGGATTCTGCAAAGTGGGTTAAAAAATGAAATACCCGTTAGTTGCAGTTAAATTTGATTTGAGTTAGTTGATGTGCATTGCTATGCCGACAAAATGGATGGTGAGTATCAATAGCAACAACTATAGTATTCAATTCTATACGCAAGGAGGAAAATTAATGTATTTATCAAGTGAAGAAAAAGATGTTGTAAGCATTCTAAAAGATGCGGAGAGCAATAGGGATGCACGTGACAAGATGCTCAACTATTTTAACGCTAATGAGCGAAAAATGTTTGACTGCACCAAAAGTTTAGGTGTAAAGGGATTTCTTACGTATGTAGAAATCAATAGCCAAGGACAGCGCGAAACATCTCTCAAAATAACATATATAGATACGGATAAATGCCTAACTCACTCTACGAAATAGAGATTTCGTTACTTCAATCAAAATATTGTTTTGGAACAAAAGGAGGAAGTTTAACAGATGGATTTTATAGTGATGTTTACTTGGTACGATGACGAAAAAATATGGCTTGCAACGTCTTCATCAGATGCGTTTGCTATGACATTAGACCACGGTTCATTTGATGCTTTACTCGAAAGAGTAAAAATTGCGATATATGACATAACAAAAAATGACATTGGGTATAAAGGCGAGATTAGAATTAAGCTAGAAATAGACCGCTTAGTTAGTATAGATGTAGATGCTTCCGCTTAATGGCTGATTATACAAAGCAGGTATTGGATTTATTGTCTGATAGCGGATGTTACTTTCTTCGACGAGGGAAAGGTTCACATAAAATCTGGTATAGTCCGATTAGTAAAAGACCATTTACGGTTGTTGATAAAATTGGAAATAGGCATACTGCAAATGGAATCTTAAAAGATGCTGGTATCAAACAGAAGGTGTAATCACACATAACGAGACTTGCCCTAAAATCCAAACACCTTTCCACAATCGTCAGTTGGCAAATCGTCGCTATGGCGATTCCAGAACTACCCACAACTCTTTGGTTTTGTTCGACTCTCGACCAAACATTTGGGCTTCTTGAAAAACGCGTACGCGTTTTTCGTTAAAAGTTTTGATGAAACTTTTTCAAAAGTTTCCAGAGTGTGGGACGGAGTCCCACGGTTTTGATGTTTAAGGTCTTAAAAAATATTGACACCTCCTTCCAAAGAAGTTATTATTCTTTGGTGTCCTCGAAAGGGGCTTAATATATAGGGAAGGTGTGTCATAAATGCTATTAACAGTGGTGATAGCAGTTGCCGCTGTAGCTATTGGAATCGGTGTAGGTTTTTTTATTGGCATAGTATATCGGAGAAAGGTTGCCGAATCTAAGATTGGTTCTGCCGAAATACAAGCAGAAAATATTGTTGAAGAAGCAAAACGAACCGCGGAAGCCCGCGCAAAGGAAATGCTTCTTGAAGCCAAAGAAGAAAGTATACGCACTAAAAACGATGCAGACAGAGATTCTAAAGAGCGCAGGAAAGAGTTGCAGCAATTAGAGAAACGTTTGTTACAAAAAGAAGAGGTTTTGGACAGAAAAATTGAAAAAACGCAAGAAAAGGAAGAGCAATTCAAACGCAAGGGGGAAAGGCTGGACGCACAACAAGCCGAAGTTGATAAGTTAGTAGCTCTTCAACATCAAGAACTAGAGCGTGTTGCAGGCATGACAGTAGGCGATGCAAAACGGCAGTTAATGGTTTCGATTGAACAAGAAGCCCGTTTCGAATCGGCTAAGTTAATTCGAGATATCGAACAAAAAGCTAAAAGCGAAGCCGATAAAAAAGCTAAAGATGTTTTGGCAGTGGCAATACAACGTTGCGCGGTAGACCATGTGGCAGAAACTACTGTGAGTGTCGTAAATTTACCAAGTGACGAAATGAAAGGGCGTATAATTGGACGTGAAGGTCGTAACATACGCACATTAGAATCCCTAACGGGAATCGACCTAATTATAGATGATACCCCAGAAGCTGTAATACTTTCTGGATTTGACCCAATGCGTCGCGAAGTTGCGCGTATTGCATTGGAAAAATTGGTGTTGGATGGAAGAATACATCCCACACGTATAGAGGAAATGGTTGACAAAGCCCGCAGAGAAGTGGAAATACAAATCAAAGAAGAGGGCGAAGTTGCCACATTTGAAACAGGTGTACATGGTATTCACCATGAATTAGTTCGTTTACTTGGTAAAATGAAGTTTCGTACCAGTTTTGGGCAAAATGTATTAAAACACTCAATGGAAGTAGCATATTTATGTGGGCTTTTGGCTGGTGAGTTGGGCGTAGATATAACCCTAGCAAAACGCGCAGGCTTGTTACATGATATTGGCAAAGCAGTTGACCATGATATGGAAGGCTCTCATGTTTCTATTGGAGTGGCATTATGTAAAAAATACAAAGAATCTGACCTGATTATTAATGCAGTAGAATCCCATCATGGTGATGTTGAACCCACTAACATGATATCTATTATCACACAAATAGCCGATGCAATTTCTGGCTCTCGTCCTGGTGCGCGCCGTGAGGTTTTGGAAACTTATATCAAACGTTTGCAAAATCTTGAAGCAATTGCAGATAATTTTAAAGGCGTAGAAAAATCATTCGCCATACAAGCAGGGCGCGAATTACGCATTGTTGCTATTCCAGAAGAAGTTAGTGATACAGGGCTTATTCTTCTTGCGCGGGATATCGCCAAGAAAATAGAAAGCGAGTTGGAATATCCTGGGCAAATTAAAGTTAGCCTAATTCGTGAAACACGTGCAATAGATTATGCAAAATAAAAAGAAATAAAAGGAAATAAAAACCGTGGGGTTTCACCCCACACCCCGAGAAACTTTTGAAAAAGTTTCATCAAAACTTTAATAAAAAACCGAAAAACGCGTATGCGTTTTTCAGAGCAGTACCCCATTTCATAAATTAAACCGTGCCATATGCACGGCACGGTTTAAAATTTATTAATTAATAAATGGAGCGATACTTACACCTCTACAAAGCTGTCACATTCAGTATCGCAAGGGTTGTGTGGCGAGGATGTTGTACATCCTACTACAATGTTGTCAAGTGTACAGTGTTGGGCTTGGTCGTTATATTTGCAATTTTTTACACCACAAGTTATATGCGGATTAGTCATAATGTTGCCTCCTTCTGAATCTATATTTCTTTCGGTTCGGAAGTATTATACCCCAGTCACTGAAATATATATTCATGACTTGCCCTAATTTTTTGGAGTCAAGTCACATTTTAGGAGGACAAAAGTGGATTTAAAGCAGTACGTAAGAGATGTACAGGATTTTCCTATAGAAGGAATTTTATTTAGGGATATCACAACTGTGCTTAAAGACCCAGCCGCATTGCGTTTTAGTGTGGATTCTATGATATCTTTGGCAAATGATTTGGAATTTGATACCATCCTTGGTCCAGAGTCACGAGGCTTTATTTTTGGTATGCCTATGGCTTATAATATGAACAAAGGATTTGTACCAATTCGCAAGACGGGAAAATTACCCAGTAGTGTATGTAAAAAAGAATACGCACTAGAATATGGTACAGCAACTTTGGAAATACACCGTGACGCAGTTACACCAGGTCAGAGATTTATTATTGTTGATGACCTTTTGGCAACTGGCGGAACGGCTAAAGCTGTAACTGATTTGGTTACAGAATTGGGCGGCATTGTTGTCGCACACATCTATTTTATTGAACTGGAATCGTTAAACGGGCGGGTTCTTCTTGCAGAGGAAGATGTGCGGGCGGTTTTAGTATATAATTAAAGGAGAGTTCTGATTATGGCAAAACTACGTGTTGGCTATTTGCCCATTATTGACCATCTAATTTTAGGTATTACAAAACACAAAATTGACAAGGGGATTGAATCCCCAAAATCTATTGAATTGGAATTGGTAAAAAAAGACGGCTGGAATGAAATTGGCGATGACCTTAAAGCCGGTAAAATTGATGTAGCATTTATGCTTGCTCCTTATGCTATGGATGTTTACTATTCCGAAAAAAATATTAAACTTCTTCTTCTAAGCCACCGTGATGGCAGTATCATTGTTGCCAACAAACGTGCTAATGTTAGTAGCTTAAAAGATTTTAAGGGCAAAACTGTTTTAATTCCTTATCAAGCGTCTATGCACCATATTCTTTTGCATAAACGTTTCCAAGAAGAGGGTATTACTGTAGGTATTGGCAAAGATGTTACTACAGAAGTTGTTGCACCTACCCAAATTCCCATGATGATTCAATATGATGAAGCTGGCGATATTGCTGGTTATATCGTAGCAGAACCTTTTGGCACTCAAGTTGTTAATTCTGGGCTTGGTGACATCATAAATCTTTCAAAAGATATTATGGCTGGTCATCCATGTTGTGCTGTTGTTGCTCGTGATGAAGTTGTAAACAATCATGCAGAAGAACTACAAGAACTTATTTCTTCATTTGTGCAATCTGGATTATCTGTAACTTCTGATGTTGATGGTACTGTAAAAATTGCTATGGAATTTTTAGGGCAACCAGAAGATGTTGTAAACACAATTCTAAAAGACCCAAATCAACGTTTTTCTGCGGATGCTCTTCTTCCAAAAGCAGAAGAATTTACCTTCATGCAAGATTATCTAATCGACAAAGTAACTACCCCTGCTCTTTCTGGTAAAATTGATGTTAATGCTTTCCTAGACTTGCGTTTTGCTACTGCTGCTGGCGCGAAATAAGTAAAAAATTTCTTTCATGACTAGTCGTTTTAATTTTAAAAAGGCATTCCGCTATCAACACAAAGCGAAATGCCTTTTTAGGTTTAAAACCGTGAGGGTTTCACCCTCACACTCCCACAAGGGGACGAGTCCCCTTGACCCCTTTCCTGAAAAACGCATACGCGTTTTTCGGTTTTCGTTAAAGGTTTTGATGAAACTTTTTCAAAAGTTTCTTGGGGTGTGGGGTGAAACCCCACGGTTTTAGTTTTCTCCAAATATATCGGTCTTGACGAAAAATTGAAGTATGGTATCATAAACCTTGATAAACGGAGGTGATTTTTTGAGAGGCAAATGCATTATATTTTTGGTGCTTTTGTTTATATTTGTTGCTTGTGGGCGCAATAATGCCCAAACTTCGCAAAATATACATTTTGAATCATACAGAGATATTCCAGGAATAACCTCATTTGAAATAGATTCTATTGCCTTAATAAGGCAAGATTATAACTATCTTGTATATGGAATGTTAGCAAGCAGTGAAGCATTTTTTTCGGATACAGGTGAGATAGCGGGATTTTCTGCTCATATGGCAGAATGGCTTTCTGACTTTTTTAATATACCCTTTGTTGTTAGAGTGTTTGAGATGGATGATTTGTTGGAAGGGTTAGAAAATGGCACAATTGCGTTTACAGGCGAATTATCGCATACTACTGGTAATGCTTTTTTTATGACCTCTCCTATTGCACAACGTTTGTTACATAACACCCCTGTAACATTTGCAACACAAAATCAAGCATTTATCCCAATTATAGAAACTGTCCAAAAAGTTTTAGACAATGGAGGCATGGCAATTCTTGGTGAACTCTATCGACTAGGGTTACAAGATTATAGGCAACATCAATTAAATATGTCACTAACGCAAGAAGAACGTTTATATATAGAAAATAATACAACTGTGCGATTTGTTGCTCAATCATTTGGATATCCTATAGCTTTCTATAATGAAGATTCAAATGAATATCAAGGTATTGCCATTGATGTGTTATCAGAAATTACTGCTATTACAGGGTTGGAATTTGAACCGATTTTCCCAAATCAACCCATTTCATTAAGTGAAGCATTTATGTTGCTTGATTATGATTATGCCTCAATTGCCCTTGGAGTAATTCGTCCAAACGAAATTAGAGGGCGATTTAATTACTCAATTGGCATTTTTAATGACTACTTTGCTCTTTTGTCTGATTTTGATACGCCAAGTCTTACACCAAGTGGAGTATTGTATAAACATGTTGGCATGGTTGGCAGAGGCATTTATTACCAAGAATTCAACTCATTGTTTCCTAATCATCCAAATATAACAAGGTTCTCTACAAACGAACTATTGTTAGAAGCCTTTATTAAAGGGGAAATAGATTTAGCATTCACAGGGCAAAGCTCTTTATTATATCTAGCAAATTATAGAGGATTTACAAATTTTAGGGCTAACTTATTACTTGGAGAAGGTTATGATATAGTTTTTGCATTTAACACTGGGTGTGTGGAGGTGCAAAGCATAGTGAACAAAGCATTGGTCGCTATTGACACCCAATCAATTGCCAATGTATGGATGAGTCGTAAATTTGACTACACTCCACGTGTTAGGGATGGAAGACAGGGTTTAATGTATGGTATAATTGCTTTGTTGAGTGGGATTACTCTGTTATTTATATATACTTTAACATTGTACTATCGTTTGGCAAAAAAAGGACAAAACGAAAAAGAGACTCTTAAAAAATTGGTTGAAGAGCGTACTAGAGAGCTAGAAATGGAAAGTACGCTACTAAACACAGTTTTTGATGCTATACCAGACGTGTTATTCTGCAAAGATTTAGAATTAAACCATATTCGTGTAAATCAACGATATGCCGATTTATTTAATTTACGTCGTGAAGATATTTTAGGGCTAAGAGATGACGAATTCCTTGATGTTTCTGCGCAAACACTAACTGACTGGAAATCTTGGGATAGTAAGGTTGTTAGCGAGCAAAAAACAATTACCATTGAAGAAGATGTTCCTGATTCAGATGGTGTTGTATACACTTTTGAAACAATAAAAACCCCGCTTGTACAAAATGGTAAAACCTTTGGATTGTTGGGAATTGCGCGAGACATTTCTGTTCGTAAAAAAATGGAAGAAGCAACAATTGTAGCAAACAACGCAAAAAGCCAATTTATAGCCAACATGAGTCATGAAATACGTACACCAATGAACAGTATTATTGGGTTTTCAGAGCTTGCAATGAACGAACAACTATCAACAAAAGCAAGTGAATACCTCCAGTTAATTATTGAAAATTCTAATTGGCTTTTACAAATCATCAATGATATATTAGATATAACACGGATTGAATCAGGAAAAGTTGAATTAGAATCTGTCCCATTTAAATTATCTGATGTTTTTGAAAAGTGTAGGGCAACTGTAATGCCTAAAGCGCTTAAAAAAGGAATTAAAATACACTTTTACACAGAAACTTTACCAAATGATGTATTTTTAGTGGGAGACCCTTTACGCTTGGGGCAAATTTTTGTAAATCTACTTGCAAATGCAATTAAATTTACTGATATTGGAACAGTGCGCACAGCCACTCAAGTTATATCTTCCACCCCAACTACACAAACAATTTATTGCGAAGTGCGTGATACAGGCATTGGAATGTCTCAAGAACAAATTGACAGAGCTATAGAGCCTTTTATGCAAGCAGATTTAAGCATTACGCGCAAATACGGTGGTACAGGTTTAGGGCTTCCTATAGTTCGTAAATTTATAGAAATGATGGGCGGAACGTTGTCTATTGACAGCACCCCTGGGCTAGGTAGTAAATTTAGTTTTGAAATTACTTTTAATACCAAACAATCCGAAGACAGTTCTCCACAAGCTCCTATGGTACAATATAAAGAGTCAGAAGTCCCTGTTTTTGATGGTTTTGTGTTGGTGTGTGAAGATAATATAATGAATCAAATGGTAATTAGTGACAACTTGGCGCGGATTGGCTTGCAGTATCAAATTGCAGATAATGGTCAAATTGGTGTTGATATGGTTAAAGAGCGTTTGCAAACAAACCAAGACCCTTTTGATTTAATACTAATGGATATTCACATGCCTATTATGGATGGGCTTGACGCAACAGAGCAAATTATGGCATTACCTATAGATACCCCCATTGTTGCACTAACTGCAAACGTAATGATTGCAGACCGCGAAATTTACCAGCAATATGGCATGAAGGATTGTATTGGTAAACCTTTTACAGCCACTGAATTATGGGATGTTTTGCTTAAATACCTAAAGCCTGTAAAATGGTTAAATAATAATAAAGAGACAGATACCGAATTATTAAGTAAGTTAAAATTGAGCTTTGCGAAAGACAATCAAAACAAATATCAGGAGATTATGGAAGCAGTTGCAACCAATGATAAAGACACAACCTACCGCCTAATTCACACTTTAAAATCTTCTGCGGGGCTAATTGGTAAAACGCGTTTGCAAGATATAGCAAAATGTATCGAAAGAGAACTAAAAAAAGGAATTTTTAATGTTTCTTCAAGTTTTTGGCTTTCGCTAAAATCAGAACTATCGGCTGTGTTAGATGAACTTGTGCCACTGATAGAAAATGAAGAAACATCAAGGGTTATAAATATTATGGATGATTCACAAGAGATACTTAACTTGCTACTTAGGGTTGAGCCTCTTTTAAAACAACGAAACTTTGATAGTATAGATTTCGTTGATAGAATTCGCGAAATACCAAATTCCAGAGAATTGGTTGATGCAATGGAAAAATATGATTTTAAAGTAGCTTATAATATTCTAGTTGCTTTAAAAGAAACTTGGAGGTAATGACAGAAATGGCAGAACTAATGGATTCTAGTAAGAAGAATACTGTTCTTGTTGTAGATGATGAGCCAATGAATATTAGAGCTTTGACTCATATATTAGCTCCTGATTATACAATATATGTAGAAAAAGATGGGTATGGATGTGTTGAAACTGCAAGAGAACTACGCCCAGATTTGATTTTATTGGATGTAATCATGCCTGCCCGAAATGGCTTTGAAACTATTGAGATTCTTAAATCTGATGTGGTATTAAAAGATATACCTGTCATATTTGTTACAGGTTTAAGTAATCCACAAGATGAAGAAACAGGTTTTAACTTAGGTGCCGCCGATTATATTAATAAACCATTTAGCCCAGCAGTTGTAAAATTGCGCGTTAAAAACCATATTCACATGGTAAATCAAATGCGTGAAATATACAGCTTGAGTGTAACAGATACTCTTACGGGCATTGGCAATCGTAGGCACTTTAACAATCAATTGGAAGCAGAATGGCAAAGAGGTTTGCGCCAACAAAAACCAGTTAGTTTTTTAATCTTTGATATTGACCATTTTAAAGCATTTAATGACAAATATGGGCATATTCAAGGTGACTGGGTTCTTAAAAATGTTTCAACTGCTATTAGAGATGGGTTATTGCGCCCTACTGATATACTAGCACGTTGGGGTGGTGAGGAATTTGCCGTTATTCTACCTGATACACCTTTAGAAGGTGCAAAAATCGTAGCTGAAAATATTAGGCGTAAAATTGAAAGCACAACGTTTTTATTAGAGTTGGATGATAGGCAAGAAGAAACAAAATTAACAATTAGTGCTGGTATTAATTGTGTTATTCCCAAAAATGATAATAGCTACTCGCTTGATAGGCTTATAGCTGGTGCTGATAAAGCTCTCTATTTTTCAAAACATAATGGCAGAAATAAAGTAAGTGTGTTTGATGATGCAATTTCCAGATTGTCCATCGAAAACGATTAAATAACCCTTTACTTTGTTTCAGAAATATAACTCCCATGATTAGAGGATGATTTGATATGAAAAAACATAGTATTCTTATTGTTGATGACGAAGCATTAAATATCACCGCTTTATCACATATGTTAGGCGATGACTATAATGTGCATGTTACAAAAAGTGGTCTCGAAGGGTACGAAGCCGCAAAGGAAATGTTACCAGATATTATTTTGCTTGACATCGTTATGCCTGAAATGAATGGGTATGATGTAATTGAAGCCCTTAAAAAGGATGATAATACCAAGGATATCCCAGTTATTTTTGTAACTGCACGTGGGCATGTGCAAGATGAGGAACTTGGATTGGCATTGGGTGCAGTTGATTATATTGCAAAACCTTTTAGTGCCTCTATTGTAAAAAAACGTGTTGCAAACCAGTTAAAAATACTTTCCCAAATGCGTACAATTAACGAATTAAGCAGAACTGATGCACTAACAGGCATTGGAAACCGTCGTCATTTTAATGATATATTAGATAAAGAATGGTCAAGAGCAATGCGCCAACAAAAACCTCTTGGTTTTATCATAATTGATATAGACCACTTTAAAACATATAATGATAATTATGGGCATTTACAGGGTGATATTGTATTGGTAAAAATTGCAGAAATTATAAAAAATGGATTACACAGGGCAATAGACCAAGTAGCGCGCTGGGGTGGTGAGGAATTTGCAATAATATTACCTGACACAGATTCTGATGGTGCTGTAGCAGTTGTTGAAAATATTCGTAAAACTGTAGAAGAAACGGCATTTATGCTAAATGG
>Ga0123355_10018174_pt1 | contig 11137 bp, 8 predicted proteins | sample TergutEmb28metaG_3_FD_89872 | JGI IMG/M metagenome (GOLD analysis project Ga0123355, IMG submission 89872) | Embiratermes neotenicus P1 segment gut microbial communities from Petit-Saut dam, French Guiana - Emb289 P1 | ecosystem: Host-associated > Arthropoda: Insects > Digestive system > Gut ...
CACAAGCGGACGCCTCATGCGTGCAAACTTTGACATGTCGATGTCATTTGATGGCGACAGGATTAATTTGTGGGCAACGCTGGATCTTGGCACAAGCGTTACTGACACATGGCGTCTTGACATTGGCGTTAGGGATGATTGGGGCGGCGATACTGTCTCTATCACGTGGGATTTTGAAGATACGCACCGTGGTTATGAAAACATAATCCGTATTATGACTGGTTGGGAAACAATTGTTCTTGATTCTGTTTGGAATCCTAGCACAGGCAACTTTACACTTGGCATTGATGATGGCTGGTGGACAAGCGAGAGTTTTAGCGGGCGTTTTACGCTAAACAACGACGGGGGCTTTACCCTTGCTCCTGAACGCATTGTAGACCACTGGAGCGGTGATACTTTTGACTTTAGCATAACTTTAACACCTGGGGCAAGCATTCCGAATGTTGATTTTATCAACATGAACCGCTGGGATGCGGGGCTTTTGGATATGATAGAGCGTTCCATTTTAGGGCTACTTTGGTAATCTTTGGAGGATAAGAATGCGTAAAAAAACTAAATCGCTTGCATATTTGCTTATTGCAGTGCTTGTTTTAAGTGCTTTTCCCGCCCCTGCTGTCTTTGCTGACGGCAGGGTGGATGGTTATGGACAAACTGTTGTTGCTGGCACAAGAAACAGCTTTGAAATTGACGACTGGGGCAGTCTGTGGGGCTGGGGTGCAAATAATTATGGCCAGATTGGTGATGGCTTTTCAACAGACCTTCAGCTGTGGCCAACCTATGTAAGAGATAATGCACGGGCCATTTCTATCATGTGGAGTCATGCAATGCTTATTGACCAGTGGGGAACGCTTTGGGGCTGGGGCAATGGCGCACGTGGCCGCCTTGGCGTGGGTACAGAGGTTAACCACTCAAGCCCTGTCCTTATTATGTCTGACGTTGCCTTTGTTTCTGCAGGTGGCGGGCACACGGCGGCTATCGACATTTGGGGCAACTTGTGGACATGGGGCGCAAACGGCGCAGGCCAGCTGGGTGATGGCACAACAACCGACAGGCATTTCCCAACATGGGTAATGAGCGGTGTTATGGCTGTTTCAGCTGGTGATGCTCACACCATGGCTCTTACGTATTCGGGCGAACTTTGGGCCTTTGGCTCAAACGAATCTGGACGTTTGGGAGATGGCACAACAATCTCTCGCAGTGCACCTGTCATTGTTGCTAACAATATTGCCGCTGTTTCGGCAGGATGGACACACACACTTGCTATTGATGCTTGGGGCGACTTGTTTGCTTGGGGCAACAACTCACACGGGCAACTGGGACTTGGTGATTTTTACGACCGCCACCAGCCTACATTTGTGACAAGCGTGTGGAATGGCTTTGCCGCTGTTTCTGCGGGAGCAGCCCACAGCTTGGCCATTGATTATTTTGGAGACTTATACGGTTGGGGCAATAACAACAACGGCCAACTGCTTTTGGGCTCATTTCCCGAAACGCCTTATGTAACATATATAAGAACTGATGTTGCAGGCATTTCTGCAGGCTACTTACACACTTCAATCGTCACTTCACATGGTGAGCATTTGACCTGGGGCAACAACGAATGGGGCCAGCTTGGCAATAACACATCACAACCGCACATTGGTGCTGTTCATGTTGGCTCTAATGTGTGGGTTCCTGGCTGGGGTGCAAACATTCCAGACCCGCCAGATGCTTCTCCTTATATGAATTGGTGGTTTGCATCATGGCAAGAAGCCTTTTATTCTGCGCTAACATATCACTGGGCATTTGACGCATTTTATCTTTTTGATACCGACATGGCAGATGCGCCAATCCTCCTTTTTCGGGACAGCTGGGGCGATATAAGAACGCTGGAGTTTTGGGACGGGGAGCTTTGGTGGTTTGACTTTGACTGGTTTTATGGCTGGGATCGTTTAATGGACATAATGAACGGTCCAAACCTTCTTTTTGCTAGTAGTCAAAACGATATTTGGTCTGTTTTTGAAAACAGGGGTGCAGTAGGCAATCAGGCCATTTCTGCTCAGGTTTTCATAGGCTTTGACCGTATAAACATAGCCGCAATCCAAATTGGAAACAACCGCTATGTAAGCATTTTTGACCTTGAGCGCGCTCTGCGCAACACTCCGCATCAATTTTGGCTCACAATGCCCACTTCTGGCACGCTAAACATTTTGACTGAAGAACCTGAAGCCTACAGGTCTGCTGAGATTTTAGATGTTTTTAGCATACAAGTTAACGGACGCACAGAAAATATTTTCTTTGAAAACGTGGGCTGGGAAGTTTATGTGGACATTAACGACCTTACACGCTTTATAGATCTTGATGTAAGCTGGCACGAAGGCAGGCAGTCTTTGACCATAGAGGTTGTTGCAAGCGATGAAACCGATGCGACAGCTGTTGCAGAAGAGGCAGAAGGCAACTTTTTTAGCGACAATCTGACGCTAATTATCATAGTAGGTGCGTCTGTACTTGGCGCAGGGCTTGCAGTTGTGATTATTATAATTGTTGCTAGGTCTGCTAAAAAGAAAAAGGCCGCCGCAGTGGCGCAAGCCCCTGTCCAGCCTGTCGTCGCACCACTCCCAGCTACTCAAGCTGATTACAGCCAATATGCGCCGCCACAAGCAGCAGCGCAAGCTGAACAAGACGCACTGCCGCCTCAACCAAATGTTGTGCGAGAAGAAGCATCAGGCACGGCTTTTTGCCCTAATTGCGGCAATCCTCATAGCGGCAATGTTAAGTTTTGTGGCAGCTGTGGCAGCTCCCTAAGCTAAGAACCAGCGGTCAATAAGCTATTGCACGGCTTTCATGCCCGCCTTTCCACCGCTCGTCGTCGGAAGAACCTGCACGAACCTTCGGGTTCGCACAGAACCTTTCTCCTAAGATTGGCGAAAAATCGTTCACAAAATCCGCACAATCCATTATTGACCACTAGCTCCAAAAGAAAGGGCGATATCATGAACAAAAAAATTCAAAAAGAAATAGAAGCAATCGAATTTCGCAAACATTCCCTTGTGGCACCCTTAAATGGCGAAATTGCGGCAGCCAGGCAAAGAATTGACCAAGCCTATCATCAAATAGGCTACTATGTTTACACAAGCCGTATAAGCGGCGCAAACGCTGAAGCTGAAATAACTTTACACAGTGAAGAGATAAACAGGCAAAACAGCTTCATTGCAGAGCGAGAAGGCAAGATAAGAGAAATTTCTGCTCGCTATGATGAAGAAATAGGCATACTGCGGCAAAACCTTTACGTGGCTGTTGCACCAGCACCAATGCAGCCGCAGGCCCAAGCCATCCCGCAAGCCACCGCCGCAAACGCCTTTTGCACAAACTGCGGCACGCCCTACAAAGACGGCGAAGACGCCTTTTGCGCAGGCTGCGGGCAAAAGCTATAATATTCAAAGCACACCAAAAAATCACCTAGCCAGCTGGCTAGGTGATTTTTTGGTAGCATGCAACCTACAAAAACTAAGTTTCCAAGCAACTATAGCACTTTAACTTTAAAACGGTCTTGTCGCTGCAAGGATTTTTGTTACAAGGCGAAGTCATAAAAATCGTAGTGTGCTGGAGGCACATAAGTTTTCTGATGAAGCATTGAGGCAAAAAGGCCGCAGGGCGGGACTGTTTTGGAGTTAAAGTGCTATAGCGCATTGCTTAGTTTAGGTTCAAAAAATAAAACACCAGCCTATACCTAAATAAGTCGGTGTTTTATACTGCTCGGAGATGGAGGGATTTGAACCCTCGCGACGGTTAACCCGCCCTACCAGCTTAGCAGGCCAGCCTCTTCAGCCACTTGAGTACATCTCCACATTTTGCTATTATAGCATAGGGGTTTTTGCTTGTCAAGGGTTTTTTGGAAAATGAAACAAACAACCGCATGCCTTTGGCAAACGGCTGCTGCATTAAGCGAAAAAAACTGTGTGAGTTATTTTTGTAAGACAAAAGTGGTTGTAGGTGCGCTTCTAGTAAGGGGATGAAATTTCATCAAAATAGCTTAGAATGGCTTCAAGATAGGCATGGGCTAGAGCTTGCAAAAAATAGTCACAAGACAAAAGTGCACGGTCGTAATAGTTTGTGTGGAAGCCGTTTTCGATTAGTATCATGGGTATGTTGGTTTCACGTATTATCAAAAAATTATTAGGGCGAACCTCTCTGCGTGGTATTCCTAGGGCTTCAATGTTGTCAAGAATTATATCAGCAAATAACTCTATATTTTCTACGTGAGAATAGTTTGCAAAATAGTATTGGCTAAGCGCATTTGTGTTTGTCATCAAATAGGCATCTGCGCCACGTATTTCGGGATTTGTTGGCCTGCCTGTGGCGTTTGAATGCAAAGAAATGCCCAGCCAATTGTCTGCAATCGCTGGATGAGATTGCAGGTTAAATATGTGCTCTAAATCATGATGTATGCGTGTTTGCCGTCTGGAATCAAACGGAAAGTTCAAATATGTAGGGGCAAAGCTGGAAAAATCATATACAATGCTTTGCATTATGCCAATCAGCCTTTTAAGTTCTTCAATTTCAAAATCGCACCGCCACGGGTTATTTTCGTAAATCTCCAACTTGGCTTCAAGCGACCATAGATTTATGAGAGCGGCACGCACCGTCAAATGAACCTCGTAATAATCCTTGCGTGTCATAAACACCTGTGCTCCTTGCGCCTCCAAAAGCGGCTTTAGATGCATAGCAAGTGCAAACATGGCTGCCTGTTCGCTATAGCCCATAAAGGTGTTATCTGCGCCAATGCCATGCCCTGGGTCCAGAACAATTGTGCGCCCATAAAGCCTGTTTGTAAGGCTTGACACATTTGTCCAAAGCTCGCCAAAATGAGTGCAAATCATAATCCAGCCATAACCGCCCCAATGAAGTACTGTTACATATTGGGGGTCAAAGCCACCAACAACCTCACCATCAGGCGTTGAAACGTAAAAACGCCAAGGGATGTAAAGTTGGTCGTTTTGCTGTGCAAATGCCTCTTTGCTATGTATGGTTGCAACTGCGGCCATAAAAAGGCACAGTGCAACAATTTTCTTTTTCATGCTAAACCTCCCCTTGGCAATGCCGTCATCTCGCAAGCTTATTGCACTGTCAACATTGTAGCACGACGAAGGCCGAATGTCAAACCCTTGGTAAAGCTTTTTGATGAGTTTGGTATGAGGTTGACTTTTAGGAAGTTTTGGTGTATTATGCAAAAGACCTCTTGCGAAATTATAACGAACTGATTTTTGAGCGTCATTTTGCGAAGCAAAATGTTGAAGCGTTAAAAGACGTTAAGCGAAAGAAATTGTGTGAGTTATTTTTGCAAGAGGTCTAATTATCCACAGTTTCTTGTGGTTTTGGGCTTGCTTTAGTATATATTTAATTTTAAGGAGTGTTGCGATGGAAACGAAGTTGCATGATTATCAAATTAAAGCCATTGAGAGTATTTATAATTTTTTCTATACTGGTGCAAATAAAGGCAAAATGCACTTGGCTACTGGAATGGGTGTAGGCATCGTTCTGGCCTTGTATGTTGACAAAATTCTTCAAAGCAAGCCTGATGCTTCGATACTTTTTTTGTCAGCATTGCAGATTCAACATGAGCAAGCCAAGTCAGTATTTGCAAAATATGCACCTCAAGTAAGTGTAAATTCAAAATTAAAAGTGTCAGCAGGCATTACATTTGCAAAATATGAAGATGTTATAAGTGAAAAAATAGGGGCAAAGCTTTCTGCCTTTGATTTGGTCATTTGCAATGATGCTCATTCTGTGGATAAAAATTACTATGGTGCACTGCCTGCCTGCGAGCAAGCAAAGTATCTAGCTGTACTCCAAGCAAACATAGCCTTGAAAGGTTTTTTTAGTGATGCGACATTTATTTATAAGTATACAATTTCTGATGCTTTGAATGAAGGACATGCTTTCAATTGGACTTGCTACATGCACATGGATTTGCAAACATAGAAAGTGGCGCAACAATCACATCATCTAGCAATGAAAAGATACGACCAGACTTAACTGCACAGATGGGCAGTCGTCATTTTGTGGTTGAAGCTAAAATGTATCGTGGCTTGCACAATCCGCCAAGTGTCGTTGATTCAGCTATACAACAAGTCACACGCTACAAAAGAATTTTAGAAAGCACCTATCAAGATAAAAATTTTGCTTGTATAATTATTATGTTGTGTAGGATTGACAATTGCATAAAACAAAATGTGCTTGAACAACACGGGATATTGATTTGGGATATTCGCAATTTGATTTATCTATGTAAAGACAATGAGGAGCTTTTGAATTTATTAACAAAACACACGCCATATTCTATTGTTGAAGAAAAAAGCGAACGCCCTATTATGCTTGGCAAGGAAGATGTTTTGTCAAAGCAGTTAGCTACTGCGTCTAATGACTGCGTTTTAGAGCATTTCCGTTATCGCCTTGAAAACTGTAAGAGCGGCAGAATTGACAAAAGGGATCAGGTTTATGAAAAAATTTGTATAGATATTTTGCGCTTTCTTTTTGAATCCGAATTTTCCCAAATTTCCGAACAGCATAGAACTGGCGATAGTATGTTTCGCATGGATTTGCTGTGCTCATTAAAAGGCACAACAGAGTTTTGGAAGTTTTTAATTCATTTTTATCACACAAAGTTTGTCGTTTTTGAATTTAAAAACTACGCAAGCCCAATTCCTCAAAACATGGTTTACATAACCGAAAAATATTTATTTCCAACTGCATTAAGAAATGCAGCCTTTGTGATATCAAGATTTGGTTTTAGCGAAAACGCCAAAAAGGCAGCACTTGGGTGCTTGACAGAAAATAAAAAATTAATTATCAGCCTAAATGACGAGGACTTAATTTTGATGGTTAGCAAAAAGATTAGCGGGGAAGAGCCCTCGGATCATCTTTTGTTAAAAGTCGAACAGCAATTAATGGCAGTTAGCAAGTAAAGGACAAATGGGAAAACGCCCTAATAGTCACGCTGCCACTCTTGCTCAATCAATCTCGTTTCCACGCTGGATGGGATAAAATTTCCTTGGCTGATTGTGCCGCGGACGGCGTGTTCAAAAAATGTTTCTTGAATGTACTCTCTATAAACACTTTCTTGACGCTCCATTATAATTGCATATACATAGTTTCCACTTGCGTGCATAGCTGACAGACTGGCTTGCACGCCTGTTTGCCTTAAGCTTTCTAAGTGGTTTAAAACAGCAATCATCGCAAGGCTCTCATTTTGCACAGACCTTGCTTGGGACAAATCCAGCCTGTGCACTATCTGTGGCAGCCTTACAGAAATTTCTTCAATTTCTACCCACAGGCGGGCATCAGGAATGTTCTCAAACACGGGGTTTAGACGGGTGTCAAAAAGCACGTCCGTGCCCCTATCATCAAAATTAACACGTGCTTGCAAGCGATGCTCGTTGCCTGCTGCGTCTATGCCAACAAGGCTTGCTGTAACTGTTGTTGCCATTCTTGTGTTTAGCGTAACAAGCTCACCTTCATAATTAAGCCCTTGATGGGTTCTAAGACGTTCACCAAACAGCGGCATAATAATCATAGGGCCTTGGCGTGTCAGCCCATGAATGTTAATGCGGTGCTGATGGCTTAACTCAATTACATAGTCACGTGGTTGAAGTTGAGTAGAAATGCTGCTTGCAGGTATTGTGTACGGGATTTCATAAAGCCTATAAAGCCCGTCCACAAGCAGTTCAACCTCACCCGTAAGGGTGGTTAGCGGCCTAAAATCAATTCTGGCAACCGTTGTGCCTGTGTCAAACAAAGCCTCTTGCATAAGCCCTGTTATGGGCGGCACAATGGCATGTCTGTGGCGCAACGTGACAGGGCTGGCCGCCCCTGTTGCTGTGATAAAAACAACATCGCCATCTGTAAAATTATGCTCAATGCCAATGCCAATGGAGCTTGCAAGGGATGAAAAATTTGCATGGTTAAGATATATACTAACCCCATCAACTGAAGCGTCGCCAAAGGCAACTGATTCTTGCAAAAACCTACCTGGGCTTATAGAATCTTGTGTATAGTGCATTTCTATAGAAAATTCATGCCTGCTGGCAATGTGTGTTAGCCGAAGCGTAAAGCTTTCTTCATCAGGATTAAGCCCTGCAAAATAAATAGGCGTGCGGTTTAGCACGTATTCTCTTTCGTGGTTTATGGGGGTTGTAATGTCTCTGGCATAACTTAAGCCGCCATGGCTTATAAGCTCGATACGATACAAGTTAAGGTCAACATCCCCTTCAAAGTAAAAAGCCGTTGTTAGTGGGCTAAGTGCTATGTGCGTAAGCTGTATCATATGGTCGGCAAATAAAATGGGTACATCAACAAAAATAAAGCTTGTGTGGTTGGCTGCGTTTGTTGGCGAAGTAATAAACAGGGGCTCTTCAATCTCCCTGCCGCCACGCTCGATAAAAACAAGCACAATAAGCCCAATGCCCGCCAAAATAACCCCACCAAACATGCCCAGCATGATTTTATAGAGTTTCCCATTATTTTCCTTTGCGTTTGCAAGACCTGTTTTAAGTCTTGTTTTTATAGAGCCAATGCCTGTTATCGTCCCACCTAAAAGCACTTTAATTAGGTTTCGTTTTTCTTTTTCTTCCCCTGGCTCTTCTGCTTCTTCGGCTGGCTTGTATTCTAAAAGCTCCACATCAAGCTCTGCTTCGCTTTCAACTTCTTGTTCCTCTTCTTCACGTTCAGACGTAGGCACCCATGTGTTTTCAGAATCTTCTTCCATAAGTGCCTTAAGCATTGCATCTAAATCGTCATCACCCATTTCACCCTCTAGGGTGTCTTCTGGGGCATCTTCCGTGGTGTCTTTCGGGGCATCAAGAAGGTCGTCCATATCTTCTGGCATAATACTCCTCCGTAATATTAAAAAATACATCTTTTATGATTTTAAGAACATGCTGTAATTATATCATAACATTTGTAAAATGTTAAGTTTTATTTGAATAATTTAGATTGTCTCGTGTCGTTTGCTTTGCACTTTCATATGAAAGTGAGTATTGCAAAACAGCCCTATGTCGATTATACTACAATTAACAAGATATATCAATCCTTAACTTTAGCAATTGGAGGCTTGAAATGAGTTTGAGATCAACATCAAAAATTAAACTCGATCAACTTGGTCAATTCTATGCCGCTTTTAACAGCGAAAAAAACCCTGGCACGTTTAGCATTGGGGTGCACCTTAAAGAGTCTGTAATTCCTAAAATATTGCAAGAAGCTGTAAGCGACATTATGAAGCGGTTGCCACACTTGAATGTGCAAAAATATAGCGGCTTTTTTCACTACTATAACAAGGTACTTGATGAGCCCTTAAAAATCGAAAAAGAAAACGCCAACACAAAGCCATGCCGTTATTTTGCAAAGGGCAGCCACTTGTTAAGGGTTATATATGGAGAGCGTCATTTTACGCTTGAAGTGCTGCATTCAGTTTGCGATGGGCGTAGCCTTGCTATGGTGGCAAGTTCATTGTTAATTAGGTATTGTGAATTGATGGGGGTCAAAGTCAACAAGGATGGCTTCATTGATTGCAATAGCATTGGCTGTGCAGAAGAGGCCAAGGACGCATACGCACGGCATGCAGACATGCGAAAGTCAAAATCGGCAAAAGGCGAAGATGCTTATATCCCCAAGCATAAACCCGCCGCCATACGTATAATTACGCAAAAGTTTGACGTAGCAGAGTTAAAATCCAAAGCAAAAGCAAATGGCGTAACCGTATCAGAATATATAATGACTCACATCTTTAATGAGTTTTCAAAGCAAAGGGCAAAAGACGACAGCAAAAAGGGGATTACGTGCAGCGTTCCTATTGATTGTCGAGGTTTTTTCCCAAGTGAGTCTTTGCGAAATTTTGTATCACATAAGATTGTCAAAATGCCCGAAGCAGTAAGTTTTACAGAAATGGCACAAGACATCAAAAATCAGTTTGCAGAAATAACCCCAGATTATGTTCAAAACAAAATCAGTGAAATAGAAAGGATGATGCGCTTTGGGCGGTTTGTGCCATTGTTTATAAAAAAATGGATTATAAAGAGTGTTGGGAGTAGCATGAGCACAGGATATTCAACTGGGTTTTCAAATTTGGGCTTGGTCAAACTTCCAAAAGAAATTCAAGAAAAAGTTGATATGTATTCGTTTGCTTTAGGAGCAGAAACGAGCATGCCGTATCAATTTGCCTGTGTTGCCACAGGCAATACACTAACTCTTACAGCTACAACCACAGCAAAAGATATAGGGATAATTAAGCGAATCGGAAACGCCTTATTAACATAAAGTGACTGCTTTAGTATATAGCACTTTAACTCAAAAATTTATATATGATATTATTTGAAAATGTAACGATTATATGCTATAATAGCAAGTTAAGGGGGTGACTGTTGTTTTTATCACATTTGAAGGCGGCGAAGGTGCTGGCAAAAGCACACAGATTGCCTTGCTTTTGGAATATTTGGAAAAAAATAAATTAGATGTTTTATGCCTGCGTGACCCAGGCGGCACGGTTATTTCTGAAAAAATACGTGACATTTTGAAGGACAAAAAAAATGCCGTTATCGCTCAAAAAACCGAAGCCTTGCTATATTTGGCAGCAAGAAACCAGCTGGTGGAGGAGCTTATAAAACCCAGCCTTGCCGCAGGAAAAATTGTTGTCTGTGACCGTTTTGAGGATTCTACCATTGTTTATCAAGGACACGCGGGCGGCATTGACTTGGACGAGCTTGCGCTTTTATGCCATTTTGTTTCAAAAGACCTTTCACCTAACCTAACGTTTTATTTGCAGCTAGACCCTGCTTTGGGTCTTTTACGCAAAACAGGGCAGGGTGAATTGGACAGGACAGAGCTTAAGGGGCTTGAATTTCACAAGCAGGTTGCTAAGGCTTATGATGCCCGTGCTAAAAAATACAGCGAGCGCATAGCAGTTATTGATGCAACACTGCCGCCTGATACAATTCATGATATAATAATTAAATATGTGAACAAACTAAGGAGGATTACTGTATGAAACTAATTATGGCAATTATCCATGACGAGGATGCTTTTCAAATTATTGACATGCTAAGTGAAGAGGGCTTTAAGGTGACAAAACTTGCAAGCACGGGCGGCTTTTTGCGCGCGGGCAACA
>Ga0123355_10018176_pt1 | contig 11137 bp, 6 predicted proteins | sample TergutEmb28metaG_3_FD_89872 | JGI IMG/M metagenome (GOLD analysis project Ga0123355, IMG submission 89872) | Embiratermes neotenicus P1 segment gut microbial communities from Petit-Saut dam, French Guiana - Emb289 P1 | ecosystem: Host-associated > Arthropoda: Insects > Digestive system > Gut ...
TCCTAATATTATCCACCCATCTACGCCTAGGTCTCCCCAGTGGTCTCCTTCCCTCCGGTTTCCCCAGCAAGACCCTATACACCCCCTCTCCTCACCCATACGCGCCACATGCCCAGCCCATCTACACCTAGGTCTCCCCAGTGGTCTCCTTCCCTCCTGTTTCCCCAACAAGACCCAATACGTTTATAAATACGAAGAATTTGGGAACTTTAACCCATCTTCCTTCACTGCCACAGATACAGGAGTTTCCGAATTACCCGAAACTGCTTTACCTGAACTACACTAGAATCCACGATGTCACAGATCGTTAGACAATCCTCATAGTGAAATCCATAAGAACTTCTTACCTGTTACAGTCCCCAGCTCGAGAATAGCTCACACGTGATATTTCAGTTCGTGATGGCTGTTAATAATAAAAGGACAGTTTTGCGGCATGTGACGCCGTGTTTTTCTCAGAGAAATTTATTGACTGCCCGTACTGGTAACGTGAAGATGGGGGCATCACTTACGGCCAGACCGCAGTGTGTAACAGACCAAACATCTGTATTTTCTAGTCACTAACTGCGGGTATCTTAAAGTTCTTAGCGTAGATCTTTTCCGCAACACCTTTAGGAAAACTTTGTAGCGTAGTTGGTATAGCTACTGGCTTCGGGCTGGACGTTCCGGGGATCGAATCCCATTGGGGGCGAGATTTTCCGCACCTATCCAGGGGCCCACCTAGCCTCCTGTAAAATGAGCACCGTTTCTTTCCCCTGGGTACACAGCGGTCGAGGCGTGACGCTGACCCCTCACCCCCTTCTAGTGCCGTGATCAAGAAAGAGTATAGCTATACCTCTACTCCCCCTGTGTTCCGTACGGCCCGTACAAAGCCTCATTGCCTGTACAAGGGTGCACTTTACCTTTTACCTGGAAACTGGAAAATACAAGGAGTGTTCAGAGACTCCCAATTCTCACGCCACTTGTTTAGCCACTTTCAGTAAATTTTAATTTACAGTCATTAATTTCGATGGAACTGAAGCGTATTAAGACCATTGTATTTCCACATTATTAGTAACCACTTGAAATTAACCTGTATTTATGGCTGTGTGTCGGTTTCAAAGCCTTGTTCCACGTTGTCTGGCACCGAGACTCCACTGCTTCCTATCTTCCCACTGGCCTTCATTTAGTTTTCTTTCGTTCATGGTCTTCCTTAAACCTTCCGTCCAGTTTTTCTTTGGTCTTCCTCGTGCTCTCTTTTGTTTCGGCATCTTGAAATTAACATATCTTGATGAAATAAGGACATTTAGCGTAAGAATGTCTGATATTTTATTTAAATATTTAAATCAGCTTAGATTTAACAAATAGTGAGCTTTGGCTACATGCTGCATATTTCACGTGGTAGTCACAATGAAAAACGGTCATCTTCCTGAAGGAAATGAACCGTTTTCCTTTGTAATGAATTTGCATCGTGTTTAATGTGGAGTAGGAATTCATAGACACAATGTTTTTGATCCCCGGTCCTCAAGCGGTTAGCCTACTGTTGCTTGAGTATGGGAATACGTATCAGCCCAGTCAGTCTCCTTATTTGTATGTTTAATAGACATGTCATCTTTCTTTTTCAAGGTGTGTACAGAAATTTGATGCACTTCATTATCAAAAAATCTCACTCGTATATTTTAAAGAAGATTGATGAAATTAAAATTTACTGTGTTCAAATGCTTTTATGCGCTGAATTTAAAACACACGTAATTGATTGCGATAAAGCTTTTCATATAAATACCGGGCGCTGATAAGTCCTTAGCCCAACCAGGAAGGAAACAAGCTAGGAAGCATGTCAGGGACGCGCACGATTTCAACAGCATCGAGATGCGAGCTCTCATCAAGGTTTTTTTTTGTGCAAGGCAAGGCGCCGAAGGAAATTCACGCCATTCTGACAGAAACATTAGCTTGTTTCCTTCCTGGTTGGGCTAAGGACTTATCGGAATCCCGTATTTAAATCCGTGAATATTGGTCTTTCATATAAAGTGAAATATTAGGACATAACTGAAACGTAAATTAAAGTAGCATGAATGTAAAGAAAAACTTTGTATATTTCTGTTTTTTTTTTACGGTGAGCTCTCCGTTTGCCCTACGACAAACCATCCGAATACGTCACCCGAAAGTAAGTCTACAACATTCCAAAACCCAAGCAACAGTGTTTATGGAAGATGCAGAAACTTTACGATCAAATTTAGGAAGACAAAATGGAAGGGAATTGCGTCACGCGTGCTGTGATGAGAAATAAAAAAGAGAAAAAGGTATCGAAAAAGCTGAACTTAACACACCTTTTGAGAGGGCTTGTACTTAAATGGAAATGTGGGTTTCGTTAATAAAAAGAGCCTTACGGGAAGATGATGGGTCTATGTGGGGTTAATACTGCTGTTTTGCTAGACACACCAGTGGCGGTGTGCTGTGAGCAGCGCATGGAGTTAAACATTCAGATAGGGCTTGTAAAATCATGCTTGCCAGTTTTTAACTTCCACCATATATTTTTGTGTACATTAATATATTTTCTTATTTTGACTTTTAAGAACGTGTCCCTGAAAGTGAAGATGAATTTCTGCAATAGATATTTCTTTGAAATCACGTAAAAACTATGGAAATATTCAGTCTGTAATGTACTTTTTGAATTCTTGAATTGTTTTAGTATGCTATATCTTAACACCACCCTTGCACATATAAGATGTAAATAGCCATTTTTACATTTTTCTTTGTTGAAGACCGAAAAGTTTGAAACATAAACAAGGTTTTACCACATGTTTGTACAAAATTATATCCAATTATAGTGCAGTTTTTGGTGTGCATGTGTCTATATATATATATATATATATATTTATTTATTTATTTATTTATTTCTATGGTGACTTCTCTTATTGCACGGAACATTGACGATTTTAAATTTACACAATACATATATATTTAATATATACTGATTCAGGTAGCATGTAAGGTCTAAGGCTTTGGTCTTCGGCAGCTCAGTTGTTAAGATCGTGGGTTCGAATTCTGCTGAGGGCATGAATGTTCTTCTCTTGTGTTTGTAGTGTGTTGTGTAGGCAGCGGTCTCTGCGACTGGCTGATCATTAGTCCATAGGATTCCTACAGACTCTGTGTGTGTGTGTGTGTGTGTCTAATTGTGTGTGATTTAGAGACCTCAACAGTGAGGCTGTCCAGGCCCCATTGGGGACTGTTGCGTCACAGGGAAAAAATATTTAAATTATCGTGTAACTTTTGCTTTATAATGACCTTGAAGTCTCAAATATGTAGCGAACTGTAAAAATAAATACTTTTTTATATTAAAAATAGTTATGTTGACTTATTTCTCTTTCGTATATTAAAGAACAGATACAGGGAGCAGTGGCGTCCGGTCAAATGGCAAGGTGTGTCGTGGGTAACGCGGTGCCAATTTCTTTTTTTGCTTACCGCACGATATTCGGTTAGCCTTGTGAAGTCGTATTCATGCCAGTAATGGTTCAAATTCAATTCCCATCTCCGAAATAGTACAATCTGGTCTATTACAAGATAATAGATCTTCAGTGGAATATAGCATATATGTTGTCCCAATAAGTAACTACTTATTTCGGACTGAACAATCCATCATCGGGCTGATACGTGATAAAATGCAGTTACGTCTGTATGTATTGGTGTATTTATTGTCGGATACAACATCACATAAATGTCATTAATGTAATATTTTAATAGTAAATAATAAATATAAGTAGGTTAAATGTAGGTTAACAATTCTTTAAGGCACTATTTGTGTGTATATATATATATATATTTGTGTGTGTGTATATATTTGTGTATATATATACATATTTGTGTGTGTGTGTATATATTTGTGTATATATATATATATTTGTGTGTGTGTGTATATTTGTGTGTATATATATATATTTGTTTGTGTGTATATTTGTGTGTATATATATATATATTTGTGTGTGTGTATATATTTGTGTATATATATATATATAGTTGTGTGTGTGCTTGTGTGTATATATATGTACGTGTGTGTGTGTGGTTAATTATTTTATTATTAAATTTTATTGTAATGATGTTTATGTGACGTGGAATTCACAATAAAGCCAACAATACAATGTTTATTCCCGACATGTAACTGTATTTTGCTAACAGTAAGTCTTTCGTTAGACCGATGATAAACGGTTCAATACTGAACACGGAGCTATATAGAGACCAGTAAATTAATGCTGTTTAGAAAGAAAAGCTACTGTTTATTTGTTGAATCGTATGAAACAAACACTAATCTAATGTCTTAGTAAAATTCTGGGGTTTTCCCTTTGACATTCAACCGGATGGTACCACGTACAATATCTACTATACTTCCAGGGTTAAAAGTGAAAAAATTGCCGCGGTGTGTCCGCGCTTTGTTTGGCGAAAGAAGACGCCGAACAAGCCGGTCGGTTTGGTGGTCTTGAACCCGCCACTGTGACCCGGCCAAGACCGCGCTGTCGCTCCGTGTCTGGTCCGGCAACTCACGCGCGGGCTGGCCGTTATCGCCAGACCGATCGCTGTCCGTGGCTTGCTGACACTTCGCCTGCCTTCATGGGGTCTCACCTCTTGAAGGCAGACGAAGTGTCAACTGTCAAGTGTGTTTCTGTCCGTTACTCAGCCACTTTCAGATCCCCATACAGCAGATTATGCGATTACACAGTGTGTCTAGATCTGAATGGACAAGAAAATGCTTTCAGTTTACAGTGTTCAAGGTTTTCAAGAAAATTATTCTTAAATAATCTAATTCTTGCTGAACATCTCACAATTCCTTCGCTTAGGCATGGTAGGTGTTCCGATTAATAAATATCTAGGAACTTGAAACCCCGAACTTCAATGAGACACTCAAAGTACGTACAAATGTAACACTGAGGCGCTTTAGCGTAAATTACTTCGCTATTTGCCATTATATTGCCATCTGTGGCCTGTCTGGCTCTACCATATTCTTCCACATTAACTCGTACATGGCACTATTTTCGGAAATACTAAACATAATATCTGTGTTTTGATTTTCTCTACAAATTTTTCTTCAAAAATTTCTCATTATAAAAGGAAATGAACGAGATATTACCATAGATGCACGTACATCGATATGCATGTAAAGTACCAGTTATTCTTGTCAGGTTTTAATCAAAATTTAATTTTCTCGACAGAGTTTCGGAAAATATTCAATACCAAATTTCTCTAAAATCCGTCCAGTGGGAGCCGAATTGTTCCACGCGAATGGACAGCGAAACAGACACGACGAAGCTAATATTCGCTTTTTGGAATTTTGCTAAAGTACCTAAAAAATAAATGTGTAATTAGGCCTATGCAATTAATAACTTGGAAATTCCATATTGAATCCAGAAGTTTTGTGTGTTGCTATACTATAGCTAGTTTGCTGCGTTGCTTCAAATTTATAATAGCAACGGAAAATGCAATATTGCTTTCGCGGACGTAGTTAGAGCAAGCAACGGAATGAGTCGTTTTGAAAATGCGCACCCAGACTGTTCGTCTGGGTTCGAATTCCCTTTAATCCAATCCATCTAGTCCATGTTAAGTTCCCTTCAAAACTGTTCTGCCTTAAACACCCTGTAATTGATTTTGGAGCTCTGCCTTAAGCGTTTGATAACAATAAGTTATAGCTTAACCTAATACGTGATACGTGATATGTCTTAGACATTTCGTTTCGTTATGAATTTAAAAGAATAGAATTTTCACATCTAAGGGCATTAAAAATTAAATTTTGAAGAATAAAATTATAGTGTTTTACTTTGAACACTTTCAACACTTTAAATAACATCTCGTTCGCGAATAACCATTTTTAACTTTGGAGTAAAGACATATTTCTTCTTTAACCTTTATGCACCATGCATCCTCTATATAGAACAGGCGTTCCGCTGATCTCCAGAGAAGGCTTTTTATATATTTAATCAACAAATATATTTCATTATATTTTTTGAGACTTGCCGAACAATATCAATTTATTCCTCTACAAAATGTTGTGTATTTTATAAGGTTGCCTTTTCTGGTTTGTAAAATAGTCACAGTTTATATAAATGATGTGCTAAACTTTAAATGTCCAGCTCCAGGGCCAAAGGGTTAAATCGAATCGTCTCTTGTGTCTTAATAAAAGAGGCAACTTGTGTTTTCAATAAAGTAGGCTCCGGACTTTTAAACATTTCTTAACTGAACTTCAGGCCCTAAGGTGCTATCTGGCTTTGAACGGAAGCGAACACCTTGTAGCGAAATTGTAATATTACGGCAAGCGACTTCGTGTAGATGGGTAAATTTGTGTCACCATTTCTGAAGATTCCTGCTTCGTCCCCACACAGCACACTCAGCGGTCAACGCAAAAAATATCGCAAGCCTTTATTTTTTCTTTTCGTTTCAAATGATACGTTATCTACCGCGGTAGGGTAGCACAGCGGTTAAGGTGCTGTGCTACAAATCGGAAGGTCGCTGGTACGATCCCAGCTGGTGTCATTGGAATTTTTCATTGACATAATCCTTCCGATCGCACTATGGCCCTGGGGTCGGCTCAGCCTCTAACATAAATGAGTACCAGGAATATTTCCTGGCGGTAAAGACGGTCGGTGCGTAAGGCTGACAACCTACCACTATCCTGTGCCGTTGTCATGAAATCTGGGAACCTTAGCTTCCTGGAACCCTCTGGGCCACTCCAGGCCTGTAACGGGGCTGATTTACCTTTACCTTTGATATATTATATATAGTGCCGGTCTAAGGGGCAGGCCAGCTGGACAGCTGCCCGGGACGCCAATACGGGAATAATCGAAAATACGGTGCCAGTAAAATCAGGTTTCCCACGCCTGACAGAATTTCTCCGAATATTATCCGCAATTTCGGCAAGTACCTTCAAAAATGTTCGCCATCCCTGTCCTGTGTCGAAACATTTTAAAGAATACTGATTTGAAGGGACACCAAATTATTAGCCGACTCGGGAGGCACAAATGTCTCGGGCCTGCTCTGTTTTTCTCTTACAAAATCATTGGCCTAGGCGAGATGATAGATAAAATAATTTGTAGGCTTGCGTCAGGATCGGACCGGGTTTGGAACCCACGGTACACACTGAATAGAAACGACAAAGGCGAAAGGCATCTCAAAAATATTGACACTAGTTCTTCGGTAAATATTTTAACAGCGGTGGGTTTTGAAGACCATTTTGGGCAGAGCGTGGGTATGATCTACTTGCCCCTCAGCCACTTCGCTCTGTGTGTTTATCTAATTTGCTGACACGGCTTCCTAATGCAGTTCGCGTGCCATGGATGCGTGTGTTGTCTAGGGTGAGGGTCGTCAGTTTATTCTGCCGTGACTTAGAACTGTCATGGGAGTGTTAAGCACTCTCCAAGGGTAATTTCCGACTGCATTTGCTTACTTTTCATTTGACACATCCGTGGGATCGCTCAGATGCCGCATACCCTCTGGACGCAAGACTAAGTGTTCCTGTCCACACTAACACAACACAATATTATGAAATGTTCTGGATTTGGCTTGTCTGTTAATGCATCAAAACCCTCTTGCTCATAACAAGAGTCCTCTTTGCATCCAGTACTGGGTTTGATACCCACTCGATTCATTCCAAACTGTGGACTGTTCCAACGGAGACGTTAACACCCAAAAATCGTTAGATATTTATTCTGCATAAGAACCGACGTTTAAACAATGAAAATAAATAATAATAATAATTAAATTAATAAAAATTTGAACAAAATCATAACTGACATAAAGTAATGCAAAGGTACAGTTCACCCCAGAACAGGCCGCGAAGACCCAGAGCGGGAGTAGAGGTATAGCTCTACTTTTTCCTTAACCTCGGCCCTAGATAGGGTGTGTGGTCAACACCACTCTCCAGCCGCTTTACCCCCGGGAAAGAACCGGTACCCATTGTATAGGAGGCTGAGTAGGCCGCAGGGCATTTTGGACGGGTGCAGCAAATGTTTCCCCCACCGGGATTAGATCAACGGACCGTCTAGCCCGTAGCGAATCGCTATACCGACTGAGCTATCGCGGCCATATAATAACTGGCATAAGCATCCCTTTTCCATTTATGATTATTTTAAAAGAAACTCTTTTAATTGGGAATTATTCCCTGTGTTTTGGATTCAAAGGAACTTTTCAATCATGGCGCCATAAATGGGCCTGTGATACATAAAAGTACGGTCTTATATGAATCATAAATACATACAAGAGATTTTATACAAAAAATTATGGAAAAAAAAACCCTGAAACTCTTGAAGGTTTCCTCACACTACTTCCATTTCCCCCTGTCGGTAATATTCTGCCGTGGTCAACGCCACGCCTCGGCCGCTTTACCCACGGGAAAGACCCGGTACCCATTGTATGGGAGGCTGGGTGGGGCACAGGGTATTTTGGACGGGTGTAGAAAACCTATCCCCCAACGAGATTCGATCTCCCGACCGTCCAGCTCATTTCAAGAGTTGATCTTACCAGAAAGAAAAGTGTTCGAGGCCTGCGAAACTACCAACAATCAATTATCTTTTCGGGAAAGCTGGAAGTATTGAAGAGAGAAGACGTTGCACTTTTCGTATATCAACTTCCGATAAGCGATAGGCCTTATTATCCAGCTAACTATAAGCATTTTTCTTCCGATCGCTTTAACTTCCTCATGTTTCAAAGCTGGGTCTCGCCTCACAGTTACCGATGCCTACAGTAGCCAATTCTTGCTTTCTGCAAGCAATTTGCCTTTTTATGTAGGCACTTCAACATTTCTGCGAAGCGCCTCTGGTAAAGTCTTCGTCCATCAGTCAGTACGTACTGTACGTGACCGCTCAGCGACTGCTCGATACATTTGCGTAGGTTTTAATATTTGTAAAAGTTACACAAAATTACAAGGCAATCTATTTTCAGTCACAATGGACTGGATTAATCCGACTTAGGGCAGGGACAGTTTCCCGGCAGTTGTGAATGTGGTAATGAACCTTCGAGTTCCTTAAAATACGGGGAATTTCTTGATTGGCTGAGGAAATTTTAGCTTCTCAAGAAGGACTCTGCTCCGTGGAATTGGTTAGTTAGTTAGTTAGTTAGTTAGTTAGTTAGTGATAATGGCCCAGAAATAGAGAGCACTAAACATGTATAATCCATACTTACTCACCCCATGGAGCAGAATCCTTCTTGAGAAACTAACCGTTTCCCAGCTAGTTAAGAAATTCCCCACATTGTACGGAACCCAAAGGTTCATTACCGCATTCACAACAGCCCGCAATCTGTCCATATCTTGAGCCAGATAAATCCTGTCCATGTCTTCTCCCCACTTCCTGAAGACCCATCTTAATTTTATCGTCCCATCTACACTTGGATCTACCAAGTGGTCTCTTTCCCTTAGTTTTCCGCACCAAAACCTTGTATATGCCTGTCCTCTACTCCATTCGTGCTACATGTCCGCCTATCTGATTCTTCTCGATTCTAATACGAATATTTAAAATTTATAACGTAAGCAAATTTACAAGCATGCCGGGGGTAACTGGGTAAATACTTGTATAGGTGAGAAGGAAGAAAGTTAGGAAGAAAAGCTGAATGGACCATGTTACAGTCTCGTAATTTTACAGTACTTGAGGTAATTAAAAAAATGTCTGTGGCGGTTTTTTCCTGTGGCTCTGCCGCCCAACGCTGGCCATGGCCTCCTCATTCTTGAGGTTACTAGATCACACACAGCGACGCAACACAGTCAGTAGGACTCCTCTGGACGAGTGATCAGCCCGTCGCAGAGATCTCTACCTAACAACACACAACACTCACAACAGATAAACATCCATGCCCCCTGGCGGGATTCAAACCCACAGTCTCAACAGGCGAGCAGCCGCAGAACTTCGCCTTAGACCGCGCGGCCAAAAGGGACCGGCGTCTTTGACGGTTACTTTTCTAAATTTCTATTTTAAATACCAGATATTTTCAATGCGATGCCTTTTAAATTACGAGTTTAAATCCCGGACTGTAAAACACATGTGTGTCACGTACAGTACACATGTGGGAAAACGCGGCTTAAAATTTATTTAATGTATTTAGGCCACAAGGAAGTTTCTGGAACTTTTGAAGACATTTCGCGCAATCCCTATTTTATTTTCCATAGAACGTCGCTTATTTCCTGTTTCACCTTTTGCGGTTTAAATAATATTCAAATTCTTCATATAGCATGTCCAAAAATTTCAATACCCACCCCGCTGGCAAAACGTATGCGGTATGTGAGACTTGTATATACACTTATCTCCCTTTCTTCTTTGGAATAACAAAGAAGAGAGAATATTTAATGCAGGTTTATCTGTTTGCGTGGGCCCGGTAGTTCAGTCGGTATAGCGACTGGCTACGTGCTGGATGGTCCGGCGATCGAATTCCGGTGGGGGCGAGATTTTCCGCACCCGTCCAGACCGGTCCTGGGGCCAACCCAGCCTCCTGTACAATGAGTACCAGGTTTTTCCTGGGGGTAAAGAGCGACCGGGACGTGACGCTGACCTCTCACCCCCTTCTATTGCCATGGTTAAGAAAGAGTAGAGCTATATCTCTACTCCCTCTCAGTGCCTGTACAAGGGTGCACTTTATCTACCTATCGTGTGTTTGCGCGACAGAATAAGTACAATGATACCTCGGCCAACGAGTGACCCTGTCAACGAATTTTTCGGCTAACGAATATTTTTTTCGCTGTTTTTCGGACTCGGCTAACGAATATGGATTCGGCTAGCGAATGTTTTAGTGGATGCGCGCGCTAATATAAAGCAGCAAACATGAACTGTCGGGCCATTCCAGGAGCTTAAGAGAAGTTCAGTCAACTTTGGACAGATTTTTGTCTTCTCCTTTAGCAAAGAGACAGAGGCCAGTTACTGAAAAAGAGGAGACTTGCCTTGAATAAACTTTGAAAATTTGGAAGAAGAATAGTAAAAATGTTGTGTACATATTTTCAGTTTAATAGTATAAAGTGTACTGTACGTACGTATAATATATTTTCAGTATAATAGTGTAAAGATCGTCAGTTTTTCATTCTACTTTCCATTCTCCTTCATCCAATTGGGTAGCTGCTCATCTGAGCCTTTGGTGAGTTTTTGCCCTTTTATAGTGTGCTTTTTACTATTTTATAAAACTTATCTTTAAATAGTGGGCA
>Ga0123355_10018177_pt1 | contig 11137 bp, 7 predicted proteins | sample TergutEmb28metaG_3_FD_89872 | JGI IMG/M metagenome (GOLD analysis project Ga0123355, IMG submission 89872) | Embiratermes neotenicus P1 segment gut microbial communities from Petit-Saut dam, French Guiana - Emb289 P1 | ecosystem: Host-associated > Arthropoda: Insects > Digestive system > Gut ...
AAAGAGCTGATGAACTGGTTCACTGTATTCCCATTTTTTCTCAAGTATTTGGCGGATGCAGAATATATGATCAATAGTCGACCTGTTGCGTCGGAAGCCACACTGATGATCCCCGATAATTTCTACCTAGTGGAATAGCGTTACACGTCTGTTTTCTAAAAAGGACGCGAGAGGACAGAAGTGTCATTGTTCTTGTGATTCGACTTCGTCGCCCCGGCCAGTGGAACAGTGTGATTTGTTATTTGCTACAGTAAGTATCGGGTGAGTCCACTTGAACAACGACACATCTAAAAAGTAGAGACATTTAAAACTGGAGCTATATACGTATGTACCTGCGCAATATGTTTCAAACATTTGTGGAACCAAAAAAAGAAAACGGACTACCGTATAACGTTAATAAAATGACTCACGAAGATTTTTTTTATTTGAAAGCACTATCAGGTTCCTTTGGAAGCGATTTTTCAAAAACAACTGAAAACGAGACCGTAGAGATGACAGACATTGAAACTGTCAAGTGGACAAACGCAGTCCCTGCACCTTCTCCTTCGAAACGTCCTACTCTCAGGAAAATTACAAAAACGTTGTAGTGAATAACTGAAGAAAGACAAAGTCTGCAGCTGTCCAATTAGTCCTGCAGCCAGCGTACTCTAAGAAGTTGCCAATAAGAGACAAAAAGAAAGCTGATATTATCGACCTACTTAGAAAAAATTACATTCACAAATTTTTCTCCATTTCAATAATTATTACAACATTCAAGGTATTATTCATCATTTTTGTATTTTTTACTTTCTTAAGTATGAAAATAATGTAATTATTAATGTATGAAACAACTTAATTTAGCATTACATTCTAATTTTTCTTTAAAAGGTGTTATTTATTTCGTGACCTTTCAAATTTTAAAGCCGACACAAGTTTATTAAAAACATAAACAATGATGCAAGAACAGTGACACAACTCCTCCTTAAATGTCGAATCTTGACAAAACACTGAAGACCTATATAAGGAACAATATAAACTTCTTTATACCCAAATATCGCAATTGTAATTGCGATAGGTTCCTCACAATTCAACCAAATTAAATTAAAATTTAGTTTTTCTTCTCTCTTGAAAATTGTATTTTCGAGTTGTGAAGTATTCTTCTACGAGTGCGATATGAGGCTTCATGATATGCGGGAAGCTTGAAGATGATCTACTGTTGGTTACTAAAGAGGACATACGTAAAAAGTGGAGATAAAGCATAAAATTTGACTTCAACATATATTAGCAGCACAATGACATTTTTATTGGTTGAAATACTTTTCATATTCATAAAAAAACTAAACACAAAATTCTAACTACGACATACATGGATTTGCAGATACGTCTTTTAAAGCACTGTGTTGCAAAAAAAATTACAGTTTCCTTGCAAAGTTGGACACCCCTGAAGACGACAAAATTGCAGCCTGGACTTATCATGTGATTTAACGCTAAATGAATTAAATATAACATGCTTTGTAATGACAGATATACTGGATCAGTACATAATATAGAGTTAGGAAAAACTGGATGCCGAGGCAAGCACGTATCAGTGTTTCCTACATTAGGCCGGAACACAGCCGGACGTAAAAAAGGCAGTACGAGGTTCCGGACATACGAGTACACCAGGGCTCTTTACACGCCAAGACATTCCAAACAACTATGACGACGGATATATTTATTCCAGTTTACTTTACGTCACATCACGGTGTCCGAAGCTCAGAGACTTCAAGCTTCACAGTTCCAGTATGCTGAAATTCACGAGAAAAAATTTATTGGTTCTAGTCACCGTATTCAAGATCACAGAAGAAGAGACCTGGAATGTAAGGAATTTCTAATTTTTAAACTCCACCTTGTTTTTACGAAATTTGTATCTGATTTTCGTTCAGTGGACTCTTGATACTGATCTCTGTTTGCAACATACGTACGTCGAGTGCCAGAAGCCATCGAATACGTCTACGCGCAAGAGAAAGATGGGCGGCAGTACCGTAGTGGGGGTAAACCTACTCATGGCAGTACTAGTCACGTGCTTGCACCTGGAATTTGACTGTTATGGGACGAGGTGCTTCACAGAAAGGCAAGCAGCAAAACGATTCGGTTTACCTCTGTGCATCGTTCGACTAAGTGGCCTCACACATTTAGCTTTCAATTTACGCTGGACTTGTGGCTCAAAGTCTGCAGAGGGAGGCCTACTTAGAGCGGAGGATAAGGAAATGTGTAAAATTTCCGTACGAAAAACGTTTAAGCAACGGCTGCTACTGGGTAGTTAGTAACGACTGTGCTAGGAGCTGAACGATTAAAGTTTCGATTCCCGATAGGTGCAAGAGATTCTCTTCTCCAAAATATCCAGACCGGGTCTGGTGCCCACACAGTCTCCTATTTCATGGGTACCCGCGTTCTTTTCCCAGGGTACAGCAACTGATGTGTGAAGTTGACCAGTCACCCCAATCTAGCGTCCAGATTATGACAGCAGCTGTAGCCCCACTCCCCCTACAAGCCTTCATGGTGTGGACAGTGTCAATTTTCCTTTTTTCTTCTACATGTTTAAGAAAATATATATTTGATTACAACAGACACCTACTTAAGTCCTGTACCTAACTTTTTGGTGCGTGTATTTAACACTGGGGAATTCGTATCTACTTCCACCCCCTGAACAACCCTCTTTTCTCGCGAATGACACTGCATTATACGAACACAAATAAATGCACGTCAGTGCAAGCATGGGGCTATCTGTTCCAGGAGAAACTGATGTCATGCAGCCGTTCTGAGCGCATGGAACCACGGAAAGCGCGGGTTGTTGGCTTGGCAATTGTTACTGCCGACATACTTTGACATATTGCAGCGTCCCCAGGGCGCACATCTGCGGGCTCAGTGGTATGAATTGTATATGATGCGGTAAATTGGCCACACTGCATAAAAGGGGTGCAGGCGCAAATCTTTGCTAACTACTTCAAAAGTAATTTCCTCTCTTCGCCCTCCAACACAAGACTAGAATCCTCTTAGGTGTCTTTCAACCTGCATGGGATGACACCATAACTTTATTCATTAGCACTGTTCCTCTTAAGGGTGCTCCTTACAAGCCTAATTCGACGTCAGTCCGTTACAACATCTCACGGGATATTCATCCTTTTTTTTCGTAAGAGCTTCATATGCTTGAACTGGCATGACAGTGTATTTGAGAACTTTCTCAAGTGCTCTACTTGTATCCATATGTTCAGATTACTTAGCAAGTTGTGTCTATACAGTAACTCTTCGTTTTGCGAATGAGATATAAGTTAGAACACACACAGAGAGTAATCTGGAACAAATGTACTGTACCAGTATTTCTGAGAAAACTGCTGCTACCAGAACATACGGCGCTACATCCAAAAAGACAGCAGCCTTCCCATCACAGCCGTGAGGCGATTGAGAATCAAGGACGATGAGATAGGTAGAGCATCAACACACATGAAGACATAAAATATTTTAGAGGACACTTGTACCGGAAATCGTGGACGATCGCGAAACAATTCTACAGCTTATTTGGAACGTACAAAGTTCAAACCTCAACTCTGCGACTAGCTTAACTAAAACGTTTCATGACCTATCTCAGTCCCTCCAAGAGACGTGGGATATTAGGACTACATACATTTAAGCCACGACCACTTCCAACCGCGTCCTTTACAATTCGTTATTCCTCAACACCCTGGCATTAAACACTATTGGGCACAGCCCTGATTTACAGGCAACATCTTTAAATAAATAAACAAGTCACTTGGTAGGTATGGATATAACTGACAGAACAGTATTAGAATTGATGTTAAAGAATATTAAAGCATGTTGGTGCAGACTGAATCCATCTTTCTGAGAATAAAGGCCACTGGCGGGCTCTTGCGAATACGGTAATGAACTTTAGGGTTCCATAAAAGAGGGCATTTGATTAGCTTTGCCACTATTAACTTTCAAGAGATTTTGATTCACTGAATAAGTTATAAACTTCTGGAAGTATATGCAAAACTAAAACCAATTTTCCATTAATTTGATAGCAGAACTTGCGAAGCAGGGTGACCTGAAGACAGCATTCAACACGAATGATATCGAAGATCGATAAACACATATACTGCACTACAGTATGTATGCAATTAATTGCAATTACTAGTAATGTGTTACATAAATGGTACTAATCACGATTTGTTGTGATCTGTTTAACAGTTCCGACAGTAACGTATGTTAGAAGGTTTGGTACGCATAAAATGAATTAACTGTTTGGCGCCGGAATTTTTTTTTTTTAATTTTAGCACACCCTGTGAATAAAACAGGAACCAAATACGTTAGAATTATGAAACAAACTGCATTTTGAAGAGAAAGAAACGGAGAGTATATACCATGTTTAAAATATACAGTACCTATATTTCTTGAATAAATACATCAAATGCAACCTCTAGAGGTTAGCGGTGCGGTACGACCTCTATAGGGGTCGTTAGGCGTCAAAGGGTTAAAGTAATGTGGAAGTGGGCACGGCTTAATTTGAGGCAGGTCTACTCACTTCGGGACCATCAAAAGAAGAGACAGGAATGCTACCCATTAAGTCAAAACATTCTGTGAAACATAACACCAATCCTCTATTCAAATAAGTCGGCCAATCAAAGCAAGTGCAGTCCTGAAAACATTGCTCATAATAATCAGAATTTGATGTTCAAAAGAGCCAAATCGTTATGCTCATCTGTAGCATCCGCTACAAGTTCCAACATTAATGGCACATAACTCAGATACTGTCCCGTAGTCGGTCTCTCTTAATAATGGTTATCAGGACATCTTTCATTGTCTCTCTACTCTGCAGGTGTTCCTACGAGTACGGTGATTTGAAACATCATGACAGCGGCAGCTGTTTCGGCTGTGTGTAGCTGCATACGAAAGCAATGGCGGTGATTCCCCGGTTCTTCTCCAGCGTCGCTGCGGAGTTACCTGATGGCACTTTACTTAACATTTCTGCGGGATGAACTTCTAAGGACAATGACGAGAGTAACCAGTGTGGACAAGCGCAAGTTTTCTTCTTATTAACGATTTTTAACAATCCCGAAAGGCAGAAGCAGCCTTAAAAAGAAATGTCGGCATTTCAATACTGGCCAAAATGTTTTACAGGAATTGATTTTCCACGAGGCCATACTACGGGCGGACAAGAAATAAAGGACGCTCATTTAGACGAAAAAAAAGAGCCCAAACACCCGTCTTCTTTCTTATGTTACCTCATACTTAATACGGTTTCACTAACAAAGTACATTTGCTGACATTAGCTTTAAGTTTTGCATCGGGTAATTACTGGAGCCAGTTTAGTGAGCAGCTCCGTGACTAGACTACGGTCTGGACGACCGAGGAATTGGGGTTCGATTAGGGCAAGGACAAAATATGTTTTATCTTCTCTAAAGTGTCCGAAACGGTTCTGAGCCCCATCCAGATTGAAAACAGTTGAGGCTTGAGGCTGACCACTCACCCCATCTAGCACCGAGGTTAAGAAAATGTAAAACTAAGCCTTCACTCCCCCATATAACTTCACGGCGAGCACAGGAACAACTTTACTTTATATTTAACTCTATACGTATACAGCTGCTTCAGGAAGGCAGCCAGTCAGAATTCTCCATACGAACCATACAGGAATGCTCTGCGCTGTGACGTTACAACTTAGAAGAATCTTCTACCTCTTACTGATCCCTGAAGAGAGGAGCGTTACGTTGTCTCGGAAGGTCGGGATCCGATTAAGCAGTATACAGTGTCATATCGAAGAAGAACGGAAATGTCAGCTATACCGCTGCGAAAGCATCATAACTAGCACAGAAAGGAATGCTGTTTTACTTTTCAGCTTCCTTACATGACGCTGGTTTCACTCAGTCGGATACATCAGTAAATGAAGGGAAAACTTGCAGAATGTGGGGCGTGTAAGACACTTCATTGCAGTTAAGGAACCTGTGACGTAGCCTAAATATTGTAGGCGTGCTTATTTACGTCTCAAGTAGTTTACAGACACGTAAAATGCATTGATTGAAATGGAATTCCTGCAGCTTTCTTTACAGGGATGTTATACGGAGGCAGCAGGTTTTTCCCAAACGATGGAAAATAACAACTACACTACATGACGTCACAAATCACCTCCTTGAGAATTCAAAGCTCACAAAATGATGAATACTGACTTCCCGCTTGGAAAGATATGAAAAGTATCCGACCGATATTTAGTTGTTCAAAACACTTCAAAAGGAGGCAAAGCGATAGATTTTCTGTTCAACGGTCGGAGATCTGGACTGGATTCGAGGCAGGTACAGTACAAGAGATTTGTCTGTCCTCTACACAATCGAGACCGAGTCTGAGGCCCTACCAACCTGCTACCCAATGCATGGAGGAGCTCCTTCTCTTGGGTAAGGTAACTACGTATGAAGCTGAGAGTCAGTCAGCACAGATCAGCAGTTGGTCGACAGGAGTGAGTCGGCAGTGACGAGTGGAGAGTGAGTGGAGTCGACCAAGTGAGTCTGGTGGTGACCGGCTTAGAGAGGATTGAGATACCTACCTGCCTAGTTTAACTGGTCAAACAGGCTACTGACAGCGCTAGTTTCTGCACTTAGTCTTCAGCAGAACCACACCAGAGGAGTGACAGGAGGATTTTTCGGAGCGCCCCTGCCGAGGCGTCATGCTGAGGCAGGACGAGTTAGCCTTTATTAAGGCTATTTCTACTTTTCAGATATCGCAGACCCTTCTTAAGGAACTAAGGCTGGCTATGGCCCGGAGGAAGAAGACAGCGGTGCCTGTTGGGAGACGCAGCACCACATCTGGAAGTGGGGCCAGAACCTCTCAACAGCTCGCGGGAAAGCGCAAAGCCAACGAGCTAGCATGCTCGAGGGACTCGATGGAGCCCGCCAACAGGTGCCCATCACCTGGGGCTGGGTCCGTGCCTATGCCCGCGAATTCAAGTCATGGGCGAACAAGCTGCTGTCGGCAGCCGGCAACCCGCAACATCCTGGGGAAGGGCGAAGTACACGGCTGTACTGGCCGGGCCCGTCTCAGTCAAGTGGGCCGCTCAAGCTCAGAGCCATAGATTCGGACCCATCCGAATCCGGTCTCATCCGAGATAACCAACAAGACCATGTCTAGCGACATGTCCGGGCCTCTGAGCGACATGCCAGATGGCACCACTTCAAACGCCCAAGTGGCCAACGCCTGCCTACCAGAAGGATAGTGTCCTAACAATAGGTCCATCTTCATTTCAGGTGTTAGTGACACCTGTTCATTCCTGGCCCGGTTGCGGGCATCCTGCGCTGGCGGTCTGATGGCCCAAATAAAGGGCGAGAAGTTGATGGTCGTCCCATCGACCGCCGACGGGTTCAGAGCCGCGGTCAGTGCGTTGCGGTCCCTTGATGGGAAAGACGTGAGTTTCCACACCTTCACGCTCCCAGAGGACCGCTGTGCGCGACTTCTGTTTAAGAACCTGGGTAGGGGGATGCCTGAGAGCGTCGTTAGAGAGGTGCTGGAATCCCTGAACATCCGTGTTCTGGGAGTCACGCAGCTGCGATCCGGCCGTCGCGATCCGGACATCGCCAAGGACCGCCCTCCCACCCACACTTCATTGTGTTAGTGGCGCGAGGGCCTGAGGTGCCAAAAGTGCGATCGCTCACCGAACTCTGCGGCTTGCGAGTGTCGGTGGAGTGGTATGTGCCTCCAAAAGGCCCGCTGCAATGCAAGCGCTGCCAGCGATTCCGCCACACGTAGCGAAACTGCGGACACGCATCCCGGTGCGTCGTTTGTGGGGGCTCCCACCTCTCCGGTGGATGCTCTACCCCGCGGGAGCTGCCTCAGTGATGTAGCTGCGTGGGAAACTACACAGCGAACTACCGTGGCCGTGTGAAGTGGAAGGAAGCGAATGTGACTCTTGCAAAGCAAGCGCCCGAACGCAGCCGAAAGAGCGTCGCCACCGGCCAACCTGCCGCTCCTAAAGCTCAGAGGGCCGGTCCCTCTGCCGAACAGATGGACCTGGGCGAGGGGTGGAATCACTCGTCCGAGGGAGTGTCATCAAGGCTACCATGACTCCACCCACAAAACCACATCCTAATCCCCATCCTCAGCCAGTCACGGAGGCGCTCACGAAGCCTATAGTGAGACGGCCAGATTTCTAACACCTGACCTCAAATCCACTGCAGCCCCTTAACGGACTTCTGGTAAGTCTAAGAAGAAAGCAGCCGCGAGTGTCAAAACCTACGACACCTAGCCTGGTGGTCCCCACCCAAAATCCCAACTCCCCGCTAGAGGAAATCTCACATCTCCTCGATCACCTTCACCCTCCATGCATGTGTGGAGCTGACTCATTGGCTCATCACGTCCATCTCTTCCCTCCCCACAGGGGCAGCTCGCCCTCCCGTTATCTGAAGACAATCGTCCTTTGTGTAGCCGAATATGGCAGCACGCCCTAGGAGGACAGAGCGGTGTAAAGCCCTGCGCCTCGCCTGCTGGAATGCGGACGCAGTGCGCGGCAGGACGCTTTAATTGCAGCATTTTCTCAGCCAGCACCGTGTCGATATTTGTCTCTTAAGTGAGGCATTCCTTAACGTTGGGCAAGCCTTCCGGCTTCACAATTGACTCTGCCACCGCACAGACAGACCGACACCTGGGGGCGGCACAGCCAACTTGATCCATAGTGGTATAGTCCACCACTCAGTGCCCGTTCCGGGCCTGACCCACTTGGAGTTTACTGTCATCCAAGTCACATTGGTCGGCAAACCGGTGATAATACTTGCGGCATACCTTTCACCTTCCCCCCCCCAACTAATCGGAGCGGACCTGGCCCCTATTTCGGCGGGGGATTGCCGGTCTTGAAGGCTGGTGACCTCAACGCCATACACGTGGATTGGAACTCGTGGCTAAACACGATACGTAGGAAACCCCTACGTGATTATGCCGACGAGAACTCCTGTCTGATCTTTGGACCGGTCTCCCCAAACACCAACCCATACAACCCCCTGGTTACTCAGGATGTCCTGGACATCGTGATAACCAAGAACCCCTCATTCCCAGTGTATCTCACTTCGTGCTCCGCACTAAGCTCGGACTACATCCTGGTTCTCATTGACAATGCGTGTCGCACATCCTTTCAACAACCAACGGATCGCCCTGACTTCAGGCGCACTGAATGGGCCAATTTTCAAACTCACTTGGTAGAATTAATTCCGTTCGATCCGGAATTGCAACATGCCAATCGACAAATAAGTTGAGAACTTCTCCGGCGCCGTTCTGAAGGCTCTAACAGCATCAACTCCCAAGCGTCGCCCGAGTAACGACTCTGGACGAGATACGTCTGAAAAACCGGCTGCAGAGGCAGTGGCAGATCACCATGGACCCCGCTCTGAAAGCTGTGGTTAACCGCCTCCAGAGGTCGGTGACTCGCCGCCTCAACGAGTGGAGAAACGACCAGTGGAGCGCTACCCTCGAATCCCTCGATCCTGAAGACCAATCTCTGCGCAGGATAACCAAGCGGGTGAGGAGAGTTCCTACTCCATCTCCCCCTGGTCACCCCAGGGGAGATCGCTCTCTCTGACTCTGAGAAAGCCGCAGCCGTTGCAGACAATCAGTCACTTTCAGCCGGTGACCGATACTTCGGTCCCGGCAGTTATTGAGACGGTTGACATGGCGCTGAGGTCTTACTGAGACCTGCCAGCGAACCCCAGTTAACCACCCCTGACGAGGTTCACGAAGCCATCAGGGGTCTCAAGGTCAGTAAGGCTCCGGGCCCGAACGATATACCGAACAGGGCATTGAAGCACCTTCCCAAGCGAGCGGTTTCCATCTTCGCCCGTATCTTCAACGCGGTTCTCCGCACCCATCACTTTCCCCAAATGTGGAAGCACGCTCGAGTGAAATCTATCCTTATACCGGGGAAGGATTCAGCACTCCCTGCTTCCTATCGGCCCATTAGTCTCTTGGACACGATTGGAAAATGGTTTTGAAAAGATCTTACTGGCTAGGATCTTACATGTAGTAAACGAACGCGGGCTGATGCGAGACGAGCAGTTTGGGTTCAGACCCAGACATAGCACGTCTTTGCAGCCAGCCCGCCTCGTTGAAAGAATAACCAGGGATTTCGGCCAAAAGAGACTCACCATCGCAGTTTTCCTCGACGTAGCCAAAGCCTTCGATGCCGTTTGGATCGATGGCCTCCTCTACAATCTAACGCTCCTCAAATTCCCGTCTTATATAGTTCATACAATCTCATCCTACCTCAGGGATCAGACGTTCGATGCGTCCTTCCAGACGGCCATGTCATCTCGTCTAGGCATGCGGGCTGGGAGTAGCCTAGGAGGATTGATCTCACCTGTCCTCTTCAGTCTGTATGTCAACGACATGCCCCACCCTCAAACCGCGTCGAGTTGGCCTTCTACGCGGACGACACGGCCATCATAGCCACGTCCCACAAGCCGACGCTACTTTTCAGCTACCTGGAGTCATACCTCAACGAAATTCAACGGTGGTTAAGTGAATGGAGAATCGCCATTAATGTGTCTAAGACTACCGCGATAGTCTTCGCGCGTGCCGGAAGGCGCTTCATCCAGCCCCGACCAGTAACACTCTTCGGGGAACCAATCGAATGGGTCGACACTATTCGTTATCTGGGGGTGACCCTAGATAGACGACTGATCTGGTTGCCTCACATCGACCAGGTCAGGAAGAGGGCTGCTCAAAGGAAGGGTATGCAGGGCTCCCTCCTGAATAGGAAGAGTGATCTATCCGTCAGGAACGGAGTCCTGCTAGATAAGCAGCTCATCCGGCCCCTGATGGACTATGCGTGCCCCGCGTGGAGATCCGTTGCTCGCTCCCATGTGCGGATGTTACAGGTGTTACAATCCAAGTGTCTTCGCCTCGCTACTGGTGCCCCTTGGTACGTAAGTAACAGGCAGATACACGAGGATCTGGGGGTTCCGCTGTTTGCCGACCACATCAGAGCCCTGACCGAGAGCTTGGACTCAATGTTAGCTATTGTAGGGAACCCCCTAGTATGGCAACTCAGCAGGTACTTAAGCTGACCGAGGGTTGACCCCGTCGCCTGACGCGAAAGCCAAGGGCGGCAGGGGGCAGCAGGCCAGTCGAGGCCATCGCCCGCGATGGCCAAGTC
>Ga0123355_10018179_pt1 | contig 11136 bp, 12 predicted proteins | sample TergutEmb28metaG_3_FD_89872 | JGI IMG/M metagenome (GOLD analysis project Ga0123355, IMG submission 89872) | Embiratermes neotenicus P1 segment gut microbial communities from Petit-Saut dam, French Guiana - Emb289 P1 | ecosystem: Host-associated > Arthropoda: Insects > Digestive system > Gut ...
CGTCAAATAGTTCATTGTCCATTTCTTGGGCTTCTGCTATAATTTGGTTGCCTGCTGTGTCTGCGGGTATCGCTTGCATCATTGTGTCAAAATCGTAATTGCTATCAAGAATTGCCTTTGCCACTTTCTTGCGTGTTGCAAGAGTAAGTTTTTTCGTTTTGGTTCCCATGCTTCTCCTCCTTGAAATTTGATTTGCGTCTGTAAAACATTAGAGAATAATGCAACCCCTCCATTCGCTAGTTTCTTAATAAATAAAAGAGCGTTAAGGCTCCTAACCCTAAACGCTCTAATACGGTCATTTTTCCATAGAAATATTAAGCCCTGCTATATTTACAGCAACGCTAACAGTAAACTCATTGATATTCTCTTTATTTTTGAAACGTTTACTTAATGTTTGATTCTTGACAAAGTGCGTAAATTCAAGGATTACAAGCAACTTCTCAAATGTATTCCTATCGTTAATGACATGAGTATGTCATATTTACCCACATTGTTTTAGGGAATTTTATCCAATACTAATTAAACTTCTAAACCTTTTCCCCCACCCGGAAGTACTTCAAAACAGAATGATATACCAGTGGGTCGATTTTATGGATATCAAGTGCCTTAAACCATTTGACAATCGCTTCTTGTGAATCCGTTGGAGGGGAGAGGCTTGTGTCGATATGCAAGTTGACCACTTCGCCAAAAAACGTATGAAAAGCGCCAACTACGTGGGTATGAGATACTTTGCATTCAAATACACATGGGCTTGCGTCCGGCACTGGCACGCGTAGTTTTTCTCCCCAGGTCAAATCATACGGCACGGCATCTTTTGCGCAGTCTTCACCGGATACGGAGCCTACATAATCCGCCAGTTGAGCCATTTCCGCATTGCAAAGGCTGACGGAAAACTCCCCGGTGCGCTGTATGTTGGCAATCGTCCGTTTGGCCGCCATGCTTACGATAATGTTTTCCGGGGGCCCAGGCGTGTTGCTGACGCAAGTGATCGTGCTTAAATTGGGCGTATCGTCTTTATTGCAAGTGCCAACAATCCATACCGGCCGCGGCGTAATTGTCCATACCACATGGTGAAAAATACCGCCAAATTGCGGGACTGATTGCTTCTGGATTTTTTTCATTTCGGCCATTCCTTTCTACAGCTGCGGATAAAAAAATAAGACATGACCATTACAAAATCGGTACAGTTTCAAGACAATTTTTCACCCAAGAATTGACCCAAAGTGTGCCGGTGAAGTAGTGGAACACGTCTTCTAACCATTATACGGCCTGACAGAATATAATCCATGACAAAATCGGGCATGAAAATGGTGTGTATTGTATGCCAGCTTTTGTCAGAGTACAGCGAACGTGTTATTATAGCTTTGCCATGTCAGTCTAATTTACCATGAGGAGAATTATAATGCCCTAAAAAGTATGTTATATATTTATACAATATGTATTAAATATGCAGGAAAAAAAGAAATACACTATATGACAGACATTGATAATATTGCTTGGCAAAAAACCGTATTATCAGCCGGATTGCTTAATATACGGTACAGCTATTATTTGCTGAGGAAATTAATATCAAAATTAAGTTATAGGTAGTTTGTAGGAACGGCCGAGGCGGTCGCCCTTACGAACAGGCTTTTGCAATTTGGCGTAAATTTAGATTGCCGTGCCTGCTATATCACCACACCGTAAGACTTCAGCGCGTCTTCTTTTATCGCCGCGGCGGTTTTGTTCCTTCCTATGCCATAAGCCACATGATACGCCCGTACCAAGTGCGTTTTATACACGTGTTCCTCTTCCCCCATCTTGTGATAACAGTCTGCCATACAAAACAGCATTTCCGGGATTCTCCGGAGGTTATTATATTCGCGGCAGATTTCAACGGCGTTGTCGCAAGCATTTAAGGCTTCCTTATACCTGCCCGCAATTTTAAGCACCAGTGATAAAACATAGTACAGTGACGGCAAAAGAATCGCCTTGTCTTCCTCCGAAACACGAGCCCTTTCCCGGCTGTTAATCATGGATTGCACCATGGCAATCGCCCGGCCGTGTTCCCCTGAGTTGGCTAAACATTCTGCCATACCCAGTGCAATCAGCATCTCGTTATAGGTCATGCGGTATTCGGGTATCTTGCCTTCTTCAAAATTTGGCTTGGACATATGCATGGCTTTCAGCAGTTCGCCCATGGCTTCATCAGACTTCATGCATGTTTCGGCGACTGTTTTCATGTACGATACAAATTGTTGGACTACGGGCTGCTTTATAAGCGGCCCTTTTTTGATATCCGCAATAATATTTTTAACATCAGACCAGTCGTCGCTGGTTAGTTTCCGCTTGAGGCGTTTGTAGTCTTTGTAGCTGCCGTATTCATCGGAGTCTAAGTATAGCAGCCAGTAATCTTCCGTCGGGTTCCCCAGCAATTCCAGCGTAGAAAGCAGCTGCCACATATCCATGCGGGCTTCCCCGGATTCTATGCGGGCCAGCTGGCGGACGCTTATAAATAATTGCTCGGCCAAATCTTCTTGGCTAAGCCCCATTTCTTTTCTCATGGTTTTGATTATGTCGGCACTGTTTATTTTCATAAGGTCTCCTTTAAGTTAAGGCGTATCCTCCAGCGGTATATCTTCTCTTGTAATCACTTGACGCACATAGGGGGCATCACTGTTCTTTTTATGTGCTTCAATTTGTTTGGCATCTTCGGCACCTGCTTCAACCAGCAAGGTTTCTACAGCGGTGTTATTCGCTACGATATCTGCAAGCCATAGGCGAAAAGGCTCTGCCTTTGGGCTGGGGATAATTTGTATAAGGTATATGACTTCGCGGATGTCTAATACGTCAGTGAAGTAGTATTTGCCGTCCGGGGATGGCAATTTCAGTTGGTCGGATTCTTCTACCAACTGCTCTCGATATTTTCTAAATTCGTATTTTTGACTTTTCCAGTACTTTCGTGCAGCGTCATAACCGCTGTCTGTTAGCATAGCGCAAATATCCACAGCAGAAAACCACCATTTCTCGGCTTCCTTATCGTAGAAACAGCGGAGGGGTTTGCCTATGAAAGGGTTTGAGTCCGATTGAAAAACATTCTCTAGGTGCATATTTGCCTCCTTTTCTTCATTTTACATCATACCCCGACGGCCGCTGATACAGCCTTAACCCAAACTCCGGTATGATTGCATATATGTGATCAAAAATATCCGATTGTATCCCCTCAAACGGCACCAAATCCACAGCCGTAGTAAATGTAAAAACTTCGAATGGTATGCCGACATCTGCCGCTGTAAGCTGCCTGACCATCAGCGTTAAATCCTGCCGAATATCTTGGCGGGTGCGCAAATACGCGGTGACGTATTCGCGGAAAATGCCAATATTGGTCATGCCTACTTGTACATATTCAGATATCAGCGGCATGGTTTGGAATTTTGCAACCATGCCGCTGTCGCACACACGCACGGTGTTGGCGTCTATATTAAACGAGCGCATAATGCGGCGAGCACCGGAATCTATAATGCCGCGGCGGTTTACAAACGGCTCGGAAATAAATGTATATGCGGGCACGGCAACGATGGTTTTATCAAAACTTTCTACTTTTACCGTAACCAGCGATATATCAAGCACCGTGCCACCTATGTTGCGCTGGGGTATTTCTATGACTTCGCCAACGCGCACCAGGTCGTTGGCCGTAAGCTGTATACCCGCCACAAAGCCTAAAATAGCATCTTTGAACACAATGGTTACAATGGCCGTCATTGCGCCAAGGCCGCTAAGCAAGGCTACGGGGCTTCTGTCTACAAAAATGGAGACAAGCACAATTGCGCCAACCACGAACACCATAATTTCCAGTATCTGCAATGCGCCGCGTATTGGCACGGTTTTGGATACCTCGTACATGCCATAAATATCCCCGATGCTGCGGATTAAGGAATCCATCAAAAATATCACAATAACAACCAAAAGTACGGCAATGGTTCTGTGCCAAAACACGGAATGTCTGCCGATGTCCGCAACAACAATAGTCAGGAAAATGGGCACAGCCAAGTGAGACAGCCATGTGAAAAACCTGTTTTTGACCAGCATCGCCGCCGCGTCGCTTTTCTTTTTTGTGAAAATCATCACAAGCAGTTTGCGGCTTACCTTGCGCACAACTAGCGCCGCTACAAGCCCGATAAAGATACAAGCGATATAAGCCAAGGTAGATGCGAAGCCGTCCACGCCTCTTGCTTGCAACCAGTTTAATATAAGTGAGTACATATCACCACACCAATCCAAGTTAATCACTCATATTCTACCCCATTTTTTCATAGGGTTACAAGAGTTATATTTTTTTGGGGGCAAACATGAAAACTCCTTTGGGAATCCGCAGAAACGCATTTCTTATTATGGTGATATTCCTGTGCTGTTTTGTTGTTTTTCTTGGGCGGATACTGTTTATACAAATCGTCCATGGCGAGGATTTGCAAGCCAAAGCTTTCGAGCAGCAGACGCGGGACAGGGTAATCCGCCCAAACCGCGGCAGTATCTACGATAGAAACATGGTAAGCCTTGCGACAACGGAAACCGTAGCAAGCGTCAGCGTCATTTACGCCCAAATGGGCGATATTCCCGCAACTGCAAGGGTTTTAGCTAAAATATTGGAACTGGATGAAGCCGAAGTTTTAGAAAAAATATCCAAGCGGGTGGCACTGACCCGCGTTGCACAAAAAGTGGACAAAGACACCGCGGACAAACTGCGGCTGATGGATATCCCCGGCGTGGTTATAGACGAAGATATCCGCAGGATATACCCGTTCGGTTCGCTGGGTTCGCATATCATCGGCTTTGTGGGGCGCGATAACCAAGGCATCATTGGGTTGGAAGCGCGGTACGATACATACTTAATGGGGCAGCCCGGGCGAATTTTAACCGAAACAGACGTAACCGGGCGTGAAATAGGCGAAGGGCGGCAATTCCGCGAACCGCCCGTGGACGGCTATGATTTAGTGCTTACGATAGACGCTGTTTTGCAGGCTTACGCAGAGCAGACCATCGAACTTTTGGTGCGGCAAAAAAACGCCCGCCGCGGCGTAATCATTCTCATGAACCCTATGAACGGACAAATTTACGCCCTGGCCAACAAGCCGGATTTCGATTTAAACGCCCCGTTCACCATACAAGACCCGGAGCTTGCGGCCGTGTGGGATACACTAAGCCAGGAAGACCAAACCAACGCGCTGAACCAAATGTGGCGCAACTTTGCCATAAATGACACTTACGAGCCGGGGTCTACTTTCAAAATTGTGACCTCTGCGGCGGGGCTTGCGGAAGGGCTGGTAACGCTGGACTCGCGATTTTCTTGCAGCGGCTCTGTAACCGTGGGCGGGCGGCAGATAAAATGCTGGCGTAGCCCAAGGAGCCACGGTGCGCAAACCTTTATGGAAGGGGTGCAAAATTCCTGTAACCCTGTGTTTATGGCCATTGGTGAGCAGCTGGGCGCGGAATTGTTTTACGAATATCTGTTAAAATTCGGCTTCCACGAAAAAACCGGCATCGATTTGCCCGGCGAAGCCGTCGGCATCATGTATAAACCCGACAAAACCGGGCCTGTAGAGCTTGCCACAATGGCATTTGGGCAAAGTTTAACCATTACACCACTGCAATTGGTGCGTGCGGCGGCGGCTACAATTAACGGCGGACATATCGTCACACCGCATGTGGGATTGCGCCTGCTGGACAGCCAGGGCTACATAACGCAAGAATTCGCACCGCCGCAAGGCGAGCAAATTCTACCTACGGAAGTCAGCGATACCATGCGATTTGTACTGGAAAGCGTCGTTTCCGTGGGCACGGGACACCGCACGTATATCCCGGGCTTCCGCGTTGGCGGCAAGACGGCAACAAGCCAAAAACTGCCGCGTGGTAGCGGCAAGTATATCTCTTCGATTATGGCTTTCGCCCCGGCAGACGAGCCGCGCGTCGTTGCCCTTGTGCTTGTAGACGAGCCGCAAGGCGCATACTATGGCGGGCTGGTGACCGGGCCAATTATGCAAGTGCTGCTGGAAAATGTGCTGCCCTACCTTGGCGTAAAGCCTATGTACAACGAAGCCGAAACAGCCATAGAAGGCACAGTGCCTGTTGCCGTACCGGACGTGCGCGGCGAAAGCAAGCAAGATGCCCTGCGAATGCTGCGGGAAGCAAACCTGGGGCATTTGATAACCGGGGAAGGGGATACGATAGCGTATCAATTCCCTATATCTGGGGAATTGGTGAACCAAGGGGAGAAGATATTGTTGCGGGTGAAATAAGTTTGCAGACGATTGCAGGTGCAACATAATTGTGGTACTATTGGTCTAGGAGGTGTTTTTTATGGCTACCGGAACAAAATCTGCAAATATAAATGTACGTTTATACCCCGAAATAAAGCAAGAAGCAGAGAATATCTTTGCGTTCCATGGCTTAACGCTACCCGAAGCAATTACCGTGTTTATTAATCACGCTTGTCACGTGGGAGGTTTCCCTTTCGACCTGCGAGGCGCACGTTGGCAAGACCCCGTTTCGCTTGCCGCCCTTGAAGAATGCAAGCAAATTGAAGCCAACCCCGGGGCATACAAGCGTTTTGATAACGCAGATGACCTTTTCGCCGACTTAGACAATAATGATGACGATGTATAAACGAGATGTTCAATATTCCACACAATATCGGCGCGATTATAAAAAAGCGAAGAAACAAGGTAAAGACATCGCATTATTGCGCAAAGTTATAGGATTATTGGCCAATGATGAGCCGATGCCCGAAAAATACCGTGACCGTGCCCTACAGGGAAATTGGAAGGGATACAGAGAGTGCCATGTGGTACCTGATTGGCTACTGGTCTATAAAAAAACGGACAGGGGCGAATTGCTATTGATATTGACCCGATTAGCTTCGCATAGTGATTTGAATTTTTATTAGGATTTTTTACGCTTATTACCTGCATTATAATTCAAAAAAACATAAGAAAGGCGGTAATTAATGGAATATACAAAACTGGGAAACACCGGAATGGACGTATCCAAAATTTGCTTAGGGTGCATGGGCTTTGGAGACGTGGCAAACTGGCATGTAACGGAAGAAAACAGCCGTGTCGTAATTAAACGCGCCCTAGACCTTGGAATCAACTTTTTCGACACTGCAAACTGCTATTCCAACGGCAGAAGCGAAGAAATTCTTGGCAAGGCAATAAAAGATTACGCAAGGCGTGACGAGGTAGTCGTTGCCACAAAAGTATTTATCAGAATGAACGAGGGCCCAAACGGGCAAGGTTTATCCCGCAAGGCTATAATGAACGAAATCGACAACAGCCTAAAACGGCTGGGCCTAGACTACATCGACCTTTATATCATCCACCGTTTCGACCATAACACACCTGTAGCGGAAACGATGACGGCGCTCCACGATGTGGTAAAAGCGGGCAAAGCAAGATATCTTGGTGCATCTGCCATGTACGCCCATCAATTTCAAAAAATGCTTTACACCGCCGAAAAACACGGCCTTACAAAATTTGTATCTATGCAAAACCATTACAATTTGATTTACCGCGAAGACGAGCGGGAGATGTTGCCCTTGTGCCTAGACGAAAAAATCGCTTCCACGCCTTATAGTCCGTTAGCATCCGGCAGGTTGTCGCGCCCCCGCACAGAATCCACAGCCAGGTTCGAGAGCGACGCTATGGCAAAATTCAAATATGACTCCACCATAGAAGCAGATGACGCCGTCATTGCACGGGTTGCGGAAATTGCGGATAAGCGTGGTTTAACCCGCACCCAAGTTGCCCTGGCATGGTTGCTTCATAAACCGCCGGTGGCTGCTCCTGTGATAGGTGCTACAAAAATACCGCACTTGGAAGATTCCGTTAAAGCCGTGTCCGTCACATTATCTGCGGAAGAAATTGCATATATGGAAGAACCTTATATGCCGCATAAAATTGTAGGGCCCATAAGTGTGGGTATGCAATTGGGCCATGCGTTGTAGGCTGACAACATAATGTTCGTAAATGATTGCGTATCAGTTCCCCATACCAGGGGAGTTGGTGAACCAGGGGGAGAAGGTGCTGTTGCGGGTTAAGCAAGGCGGTTGACATCGTACGCACTATGTGATAGCGTTACGATATAAGGAGGTGTTCCTATGGCATTAAATAATACCAATATTAATATCCGAGTAGACAGTGATGTTAAAACAAAGGCTCAAGATGTGTTTTTGGCTTTAGGGCTTGACATGTCAACCGCCATAAATATCTTTTTGCGACAGGCCATTCGAAAAAACGGAATACCATTTGAATTGGTAACGGAAACCCCACGGCGTAATCCCCCACAACTTGGTTGCATGAAGGGTAAGATATGGGAAGCAGAAGATCATGACTGGTTTGAGCCGTTAGAAGATTTTGAGGAGTATATGTGATGGACATGTTACTGGATACTCATGCTGTTTTGTGGTTTTTTCAGGACGATAAAAGACTGTCCAAAACAGCCATAGATGTTATTTACAACCTCGAAAATATGATATATGTCAGTATTGCTTCGATATGGGAAGTTGCCATAAAGTTAAGCACGGGTAAGTTAAAATTTACCGGGGGCATAGAAAATTTTATCGAAGCCATTTACAGAAACGAATTCGAATTGCTTGATATCTCTCAGGTGCATATAAGGGCGATTACTAAATTGCCGTTTATCCACCGCGACCCATTTGACCGTATGCTTGTAGCACAGGCTATGGTCGAAAATATGACCATTATTACTGTTGATGAAAATATTTTGAAGTATGATGTTGATCTTATTTGGTAGCCATAAGCTTGACCCGGAAATGCTGCTGCTTTTACCTGTGCTCACTCCACAAATGGCCGAGCGTATTAATAGTGCGGGCACCGTTGAAGATTACAAGCGTATATGTGCGGTGAAAAGAGCACCGCACCGGCCGCTTAAAAAGGAGCAATATGCAACCGATTGTAATAGAAAAACACTTGGACACAGAATCTATCCGCAAAGTGCTGGCAGGCCACTGCCAAAACCGCAATTTTCGCAAAGTTTTGCTTATTCCACCGGATATAACAAGAGCGCATTCCGGCGGTGGAATAATCACCGGATTATATTATCAAATTCTAACGGCCAAGAACATATACGTAGACATTTTGCCCGCGCTTGGCACGCATAAACCCATGACCCGAGCCGAACAACTCGACTTTTTCGGCAATATTCCGGAAGACCGCTTTTTAATCCATCACTGGCGGGATGGCGTAACCACTTTAGGAGAAATTCCGCAAAATATTGTGCGGGAAATTTCCGGCGGTTTGCTGGACGAGGCTATTCCTGTGCAAGTGTCGGATTACCTCGTAAATTCCAGCTACGACTTAATCATATCCATTGGACAAGTAGTGCCGCATGAAGTGGTTGGCATGGCTAACTACACAAAAAATATCGTTGTTGGCTGCGGCGGCAGCAAGTTTATTAATGCATCGCACGTGCTCGGAGCATTTTACGGAATCGAAAAAATCTTGGGCAAAATTGATACCCCTGTGCGGCGGCTCTTTGACTATGCACAAGCGCATTATATCAGCAAGTTACCATTGGAATATGTGCTCACGGTTACAGATGCAGGGCAAGTGATGGGGCTGTATATAGGTAAAGAACGTGAGATATTCGAGCGCGCGGCGGCATTAAGCCACCAACTGAACATAACATATGTAGATACACCAATACAAAATTGCGTGGTTTACTTGAACGAAAACGAATTCCATTCCACGTGGCTAGGTAACAAAGCGGTGTATCGCACCCGCATGGCAATGGCGGACGGCGGCAACCTGCTGGTCGTAGCACCGGGTATAAAAGCCTTTGGCGAAGATGCGGAGAACGACAGGCTCATCCGCAAGTACGGCTATGTGGGGCTTGATAAAGTTGCAGAATTATGCAAAACCGAACCTGAGCTTAAAAACAACCTTTCCGCCGCCGCGCATTTAATACATGGTTCTGCCGAAGGGCGGTTTACCGTAACATATGCCGCCCCGTTATTGGGCCGCGAGGCAGTTGAAGGTGTCGGCTATAATTATATGGAATGGGAAGAAGCCGCCAAAATCTTACGCAAACTATCACCGGGGTTAAACGGCTGTGGAACGTACTACATTCTAAACCCAGCCGTTGGGCTGTGGCAAAAAAGCATTAATTAGCTTATATTCATATAAACCCGGCTGTCAAAAAATTGTTCCCCAAAATGCACCGCTTCAACAATTTCCTCATTTGAAAACCGCATACCTTCCGGTGCGACCACCCACTTGTCTTCGACATCATCTTTACGGCGAATGGCGGCTATCACTACGCCTGTAAATGTTGTAAGCGGTTCGTCCACTCCTAGAATATACACATCTTGTTCTTCGCCGTCGGCAGCAAAAATGCCTTCAATGTAACCATAGTTTATGGGATATATCATATCCGGGTAGTTTGGGTGGACAAACCCCATTGGGCGGTCTATGGCGGCAGTTACTGTCTTGCCAAGGAATTGGTGCAACATTCCATTGCGGGAGTTTACGGACATAAAATCAACGCTCGCTTTCTTGTATTACATGTGATAGTATGCTAAAAAATTGCATACGGAGGCAAACTATGAAAATAGGAATCATATGTGCAGTAGATACAGAATTACAACCATTTTTACCCCATATCCAAAATTGCAAAACGTCTAAAAAAGCCATGCTCACATTTTACGAAGGCACGATTAATGATGTTGATATCGTAACAGTGTTTTGCGGAGTTGGCAAAACAAATGCCGCCATTGCTACACAAATATTAATAGATACCTACGGCACAGATATAATAATAAACTCCGGCACTGCCGGTGGCATGGATATCAACCTGGATTTATTCGATACAGTCATAAGCACAGAAGCAATCCACCATGATGTACACGAAGGCATACTCACACAATTTCAGCCATGGATGCCGTCGGTTTCTATCAAGGCAGACAAAACGTTGCTCAAAGCCGCAAAAAAAGCTGTAACACAATTGGACATCGAAAATAAAGCATATTTTGGCAGAATGGTAACCGGCGAAAAATTTATAGAAGACGACGGGCGGGACGAGATACTTTCCGCTTTTGGGCCGCTGACCGTGGATATGGAAACCGCAAGTATCGCCCACGTGTGC
>Ga0123355_10018181_pt1 | contig 11136 bp, 8 predicted proteins | sample TergutEmb28metaG_3_FD_89872 | JGI IMG/M metagenome (GOLD analysis project Ga0123355, IMG submission 89872) | Embiratermes neotenicus P1 segment gut microbial communities from Petit-Saut dam, French Guiana - Emb289 P1 | ecosystem: Host-associated > Arthropoda: Insects > Digestive system > Gut ...
AAGGGATAAGGAAATGTGCTCTCAAATAATTTCAAAGTGCTAAAAGTTAGCTTGCCTGAACATAAACCTGTTTACGCGAATTTAGAATAATTAAAATCCGAATTTAATCCCAATGTACGCAACTCGGTTTAGTCGAAATTTCCATACAGTCAGCACGGCTTACCTTATAAAATTAGCAGACTGAAGATCATAGCACTTTTCACAATCAAACTGTGTGCTGCTTTCACTTTTAATCTTCTGCACCAACTCAGGATACGTAGCTCAGTAACAGTGTAAGTAAACGCGTATTAGATGCGTAATGAGAGCGCGTTTACCGTGCTGATGGGTTTATATAAAGGCGAAGCGTAATGTCAGCTATTCCAGAAAGTTAAACGAACTGTCACATCATTTTCAGTTGCACGATGCTTCTAAGACCAATGAGTGGCATCGGTATTTGCTGAACCACGAAAATGCGTGGCAGTTGTTTCCTGTCTAAAGGTACAAATAAAATTTCCATTCCCAGTTACAGCTTACAAATTACAAGTTCCAAGCTAAATGTAAATTAAATATACATTACAATATCGATGGAGGAAAGGGTGGGTGGGGTGGGTGGGGGGTAATATTAAGATTGGTCTGAAAGCAATAGGCTGGAGGGTTTGGACCAGATTCAGTGGGTTCAGAATTGATACTAGGGGTGGGTTCTGGTGAATACAATAATGGCACTCCCAGTTCCACAGACACAGGAAATTTCTTGACCTGCTGAGTGACCATCAGCTTTGTAAGAAATACTGCTTGGTGGAGTGAAATTGTCAGTGTAATATTTAATTTATCCTGATTTTTTTTATGTACATAAAAGAAAATCAAGGAATTGATGTAGTATCACATCAGTAAGAATGGATCTGCTGGAAATGGCTGATCACTGTCAGCTGGAAAGATAAGGTATGTTCCACCTGCACACCAGTACTGTGCCACAGGTGCGGGTAAAACATTCAAACATTATTAACCACAGAGTCAAGAGTGAGTGAGTGGTCAGCTTTATGCCTAAGTGGACTTTGCCTCCAATAAAGAACTCCCAGTACTCGATGGGTAGAGGAGTCTTGATGTGTATTGCGGTTAGTCTATCAATGATGCATATTGTAATTGTTGCAGGACACCCTGAGCAATATACATACAATTCTGGCAACTGATTTACATCAATGGCAAGAAAAAAGATATTCTAAATAAAATGCTGATGTTGGCAATAAATGCAAATGTGTGGGTAAAGTGTCAGTTTTTTCCTTTGCCTATTCGGGATGGAGACAGCAATGAAATAATTTGAATGAACCGCATAGCATGGCCATGTTTTTTATATCTTGCATACATCTTTTACTGTTTACCTCTTAATACGCTGCACTGTTGGCAACTTTTTGTCAGGAAAATCTCAAACAAGATCCAAGAAAGTGTCCTTTCCTAAGGACATGAAGAAGACAGAATAAAATTGTAAAAATAAAAAGACAGAGACAAAATTTGCCTGGAACATAAGTCCTATTTTGGGGACTGTCCCCGAAAATACAGGATGGACATGGTAGTGTGGGCAATATTGTTACTCTGAAGAATGGAAGGAGCAGGTATTTTTAATGTACCAAACCACACGCTGTCTTCCTGTAAGACCACAACTTTAGTTTCAGCACACAAAGTAACTGAACTCTAGTAAGTGATTTGTGTACAGAGTTCACAGTGCTCTCAAAATTAGTAGTAGTCCTAAGAGGCACAAAATATTGATTAGTTCTCAACTTATTTTGTTATGGCATCATACGTGCATATATTCAAATAATAGGCCCATTTTAAATCCTGGGTTTCCGTAAACGTGTAGGGATAGCTGTAAACCATTTGTAAGCAGTATGCCACCGTCTCCCTTGAAGTACTGATAGGTCGATAGACTTACAATTAAGTCATAATCAACTCCACGGATGACAGAGCCTAATGCCAGAGTGTGGACCAGGAGAGCGTTTTTCTGGTTATGTACGTGGCTTTTGATGCTCAGATAGAATCCCACGGCAGTTGTTTCCTCAGGCTGCCTCTTGGTAACAATTTTTGTGTTCTTCATGTGATTCCAAAAATAAACAGCGACCACTTTCCTATACAGCAGTCATCAGTTAGTATGCCTGATGGAAACAGAATGTGTTCTGTGTGAGGTAGGAACTGAATCATTGTACAGGGTGTGTCAGGATGAATCTGCCATACATTGGGAGAAGGATACTTGGGTTAAATTACATCTATATAACCATAAACACTTATGTACAAAATCGAACAGTTATGGAGATAATTGCGAAATTTATAGTGCCTATAATGGTAACACCTGCACTAAACATCATAAAACTTTTGAGTGACATAAATACGGTAGAAGTCATTTTTATGGCAAAGAAAATGTCAGTAATAAAGATACATCCATCCACATGTGATTACATCAGAATATCATAGATCCTGATACTTTACACTACATATTTTGAGCTACTCAGAGCAATGTTAACCAAAGAACCAGCATTCTGAATTGCCATTTCCACAACCATAACGTTGCATCTGTGATGTGATGTGCATTAAAAGTAAAGTTACCTCTGTACAGAGCACACCATAAAGTTGTGTTCATGTCCATGATGGGGTTGAAGTTAAGATCCACATAATCTCTTCCTAATCACTTGATAGTCTTACGTGATTCACTTCACCATGCTGCCACTTTATTCTAGGTAAGGAAATTTATCTAAATTTTGTTTGACCCAATAGCTGATCTAGATGCTGATGAAGAGAAATTCTTCTGTCACTAGAACGGACATGAATAGTGACTGATCATCTGTTCCCTGCTTTCTGTCACTAGAATGGACATGAATAGTGACTGATCATCTGTTCCCTGCTTTCTGTCACTAGAACGGACATGAATAGTGACTGATCATCTGTTCCCTGTTTGAAGTCAGGAACATTATGTCCCTACTAAATATTGGTGCCTGTATACCAGATTACAGATCATTATAATGCTAGAAACCACAATATAGAGTCATGTAAGCTAGGACTATGAGGATATGCAAGTGAAAACACAGTTCTGTGTATAGAAATTGAAGTCCTTTATGCACACTATCCCAAAAGTGCCATTTTTTCTAGCACTGTACACATATCCTCCACAAGGATTGCATGCATTTACTTCTCATCCTTGTCTCTGCTAAACAAAAAAATATCTTCTGTTAATTTTCTTTATATTCATTACAATTCTATACAAAATTTCCAACTGGAATGAGCTACTTGGTACAGCTCCTATAAAACAAATTCACAGACAGGTGGTTTTGAACCTGACATCTTTAGAATGTCCTACCTGCATGATAACCACAGTTTCTTGTGTCCTAGTTCCCTGCATCCTGCAATGCAGGCAATCGTATGCAGTGTATGCCTTAGCTAATGACCATTTGCTGAATACACATGTTCAGTCGTTTAGTTATCCGGTCTTCATCCTCTGCTTCTTCATTAATGATTTATCCTTTATCCCATTGTGTTCTGTGGTATCTAGTGATTCTTTGCGGATCACAAAGCAATGGGATTAAATAAAAACCATTCTTTATCCACTCACATTCTTCAAGCACAATTCAACATTAAAATATTCCCCATAACCAGACTTTGGGGCTTCCCAACATTATAATTTTTTCCAGGATGAGGTTGTCAGCCTCATGTTCAATATCCATCCTGGAGAGCCATCCTTTGATTTTTGGGTGTGCTCCACTAGGGAGTCGTTCAGATGCCTAATGGACCCTCTCTACACCCACACTGTGGAACACACTTTGCCTGGCTCCTATGCTGAGAAACCTCCAGCTTGGGTGAAACTACCAGTAGCTACTCTACCACTGGCATAGCCCCCAGCTTCATTGGAGCACACAATCCTCCCCACTCAGTGTAATATTAACTCTAGGAAAGGTGGTGACCCCCGTGGAGCAGATCACTTCTTATTTCCTTAAAGCGACACACCTCAATATTTTTCTTCTTTCTGTTACTGCTACTAGAAGGGGAATTTTAGTTGGGTTCGATTGGATGGATTTTGTCCCTCAACTTTATAAAACAAAAATTAAAAGTTTACTTATAGCTTGGGCTGTGCAGACTTTTCCTTGTCTTATTATAAAATATTTTAAATTCCGACAACAAAATAAAAACGACATGGAATATTATAAAATCCGGAACTGGCAAGAAGGCTAGTAATGAAGGTATACATATATTGAACACTGATGGGAATAAAACTGATAATTATCAGGTTATTTCAGATTCCCTCAATAATCATTTCTCTAGAGATGAAAAAATTAGAAACAATATACATAATAATAATAATTCTGATAGTAATAATAGTAATCCCTTAGATTATTTAATAAAAATGTTTAAGGACCCTTTCACAAATATGAAATTTAATTACACATCAATTAAAAAAATTTAAAAAATTTGAATCCTTAAAACCATCTTGCATGGATATGAAGGAATCTCTGTTAAAACCTTAAAAGCAAGTTCCCACTTCATTAGTTCAGCACATATAGTTGTTTAAATGTCACATTATTGATTGTGACATTGATTCTTTATGGTGTCTGGTGACATTTCATGCATGGTGACCGATTCTATATCCAAAAGGTTTTATTTGGAACCTTATGTGGATCAATGAAGTGTGAGTAACGAGTAAAGCGAAGAAGTATGTAAATTTCGGCGTGTACTTCACATTTTCCTCTACCTGGCATGGGAATTACGTACATCGCCACCGATGCTTCTAGTGTATGCTAAAGGGAGTTGCTCCGGAGTATTTGGTTTCGACCCGTCCTTCATTTCGACAGTTTAATTTTTCATAAATATAATAGGTGCATTCCACATGACCAGTGACAATGCTTGCCGAAAGTAATAGTCAAAATGCGCGGACTAATACCTGCTGTGTACTGTATACGCGACTGCGTTCGTTCATGATACCGATATCTTGAAATACCAAATGTGGGTAGTACGGCATTAACGTAGAATCGAAGAACATTTTACAGGAAAAGGCCTTGTCAGTAGATAACCACACTCATTAATATTGTACTGCACGAGTTTTACACAAACGATTAATAAATAATTTGATTTCGATTGCTTATTAGAATGAATGTACGCGTCTGCATCATTATCTTTCTTTGTGCAATGCTTGAAATATGAAAAGGAAGTACAGCAATTTTACCATCTTGTGTAGTTATCATTTTCATTAGGTGACGTCACCACTTGCTAGGTCATGGGAAGAAAACGCCCAGGCAGTTAAAAGCCAAGTGGTAGTGTGAGTGGATGCAGGCGAAGTTGTGTGTTCCTGTGATACTTTGACGTCTGTGAACAGTGCACACGTGTAAAAATGTTCAGCTGGCTTAGCAGAGATGACAACAAGAAGACACCTGAAATGTTCGAGAATGTTGTGGAAGGACTTAAGAAAATTTATAGAACAAAGTTACTCCCTTTGGAACAGTTCTACCAGTTTCACGATTTCCATTCACCGATGTTGGACGATCCGGATTTTGATGCTAAACCCATGGTACTTCTTGTTGGGCAGTATTCTACAGGGAAAACAACATTTATTAAGTATTTATTGGAACAGGATTTCCCAGGAATACGAATTGGTCCGGAACCAACCACAGATCGGTTTATTACAGTCATGTATGAAGATAAAGAGGGCGTGATTCCAGGAAATGCATTAGTAGTAGATCCCAAGAGGCAGTTCAGGCCACTGTCAAAGTTTGGAAATGCCTTTCTAAACCGCTTTCAGTGTTCTTTAGTAAATTCGCCAGTACTTAAGGGTATGTCAATCGTTGATACGCCTGGTATTTTGTCTGGTGAAAAACAGCGTGTGGATAGAGGATATGATTTCACTGGTGTATTGGAGTGGTTTGCAGAACGTGTAGATAGAATTATCTTGTTGTTTGATGCACATAAGCTTGACATTTCTGATGAATTCAGAAGGTCGATAGAAGCCCTGCGGGGACATGATGACAAAATCCGTATTGTTCTTAACAAGGCCGATATGGTTGATCATCAACAGCTCATGAGGGTTTATGGTGCATTAATGTGGTCTCTAGGAAAGGTGCTCCAAACTCCAGAAGTAGCTCGTGTGTACATTGGATCGTTTTGGGATCAGCCTCTCCGATATGATGTGAACAGAAGGTAATTTGTAAATTTATTCTGGTGTATATTGTGAAAAAGAAAATCCTTATTCTGATGTATATTCCAGAGGATTTAATGTTTGGCAGGTTATTTGAAGATGAAGAACAAGACTTGTTCAAAGATATGCAGTCACTCCCAAGAAATGCTGCTCTTCGCAAGCTGAATGATCTGATCAAAAGGGCGCGTTTAGCCAAGGTAATACAACTTTGGGTTCATTTTCTGAAGATCTAATGAACCTCTTTTTGTGGTGTCTCCTTTCTGCTGATTCTCATAGTTGGTTCCATTGCTGTCCTTAATGCCATACATGAGATAAATTCTGTAGCAAAAACTTGCAATTGCTACTTGTCAAGGTTACAAAAGTTGTTGATGTACACATTTGAAACAGGTCCTGTGAAGAAGATCGTTACTAATTCACATTTAAATTTAGAATTGGAGGAAAGTATAAAACAGCACTGCAGATAATAGCCCTTGAACAATACACATTTGAAGGCAGAGTACTGGCAACTATGTAGAACAGACCAGCAACATCTACACTAATCAAGCACTGTTCAGTGAATTTAAAGAAAAAACATGTGAAGTTCATTGGAAGACAGGATGAGGGTGATCAGGAAAATGTATATTAGTCCTGAAATTTTTGGTGGTCACACTTAAAAATGTCTGCCTTTATCAAAGTATTATTGATTGATGGATGAAAGTGAAGTATTACTACAGTATTTTCCTGATTTAGTACTTAATGTGGACGCTGTATTTTATATAACAGTATTTTTTTAATGGTTTTTATGTTCATATATCAGCTGCTTCCTTCCATATATCTGCGGTTTATTATTAAAAACCAGTCTTTCCTAAAGTCACAACACTCGTATAGTTTGCGCACACATTTTGAACTGTATCTCTGTAGTCAACCGTTAAGCTGAAGGCTTTGGGTTGGTTGAACAGAGAGAAGTGTCAGTGAAATGTGTTGTGTCTTTATATGTTCCCTGTCAATGCATTAGGATATATTTACACTTATATAGTAAACCAACAAATGCAAAAATATGATAAAATATGCTTTATCATATATTAAAACTCACCTAAATGTTTCAGTCATTTTGCAACCATTATCAGGCTACTGTACAAGAATATTGGTAAAATACAACACTTGCCCAAAATGCATAAGTAAAACCACTTGATGTTAAATGTTGAACAAATAAAGCTCATTAATGCCTAACAAACAAAATCAGTTGTTCTATACAAGAATACAAAGGAGAAATTGCTGTAACATTAATTTTGCTTGAGAAATTTGGGCAATTGTATTTTACTATTTTGTAAAACATCCTAATAGTGGTAACACAAGCAACCAAAACATGTAGGTGAATTTTAATATGTGATAAAGCATATTTTTTCAGTGTGCATTTGAAGGTCTTCTACATAAGTGTAAGTATTGTGCCTTCTATACCAGTGGTATTCAGACTGCTGCATGAAACCCTGGGGTTCTGCAGGCGACTGTCAGGGGTTCCACAAACACATTTCCTGTATAATGAAAATGGTAAATATAATATAGATGATTTTTAATTGAATTTTTTATGTTTCTCCACGTTTTTGTACGTATTTGCCTCTAGGCTTATTTTCTGTGTCAGTCTGTGGTGATAAAATTTAGTATTCCATAAATGTGGGTACATATATTATTTTTTAAATATATGTTAAGTTTTTAAAGAGTTTATTTTGTTTTTACACATAAAAAGTATACATTTCTTTTCATGGGGTTTGTGAAAATATAGCTATGGACATTATATATGGAGATTACTGTTCTAGAATGTAATGGGCACCCTGATTTTAGAGGGCAAATTGTAGGATCAACTTACTTTATCATTAGTCTATAATATAATATACAGACAGGTTTTATGAAAGGTTTTCCAGGAAAAAAGTGTGTCTGGAAAATACATGAACTGCCCTTGTGGCTCTTGTATGCATTAGTAGTATTAGAGGCAGTTCTTAGGAGCAGTAGTGCAGTATGTTTGAAATTGTAACAAAGAAGCAAGCTCTGATGTAATCTTTCCAGATAGACCAATTTGTGTATGAGTGTGAATCCCTGCAGTATGTCCTGGGACAGTGTCTCTGGTTACACTTGAGCAGCTTACTTTGCTTGTGATTCATGAGTCACTGATGCTTACAACTGAATGATCAATATGTAAATAATTGAGTGGGTTAAACTTGACAGCTGTGAAATTCTTATAATCTGGTGACATTTTTCTATGTATTATCTCAAAAAAATCCTCAAGAAATTAGAAATGTGTTTAGAAATTGGAATTTTGGGTTTAAGTCTTACAACTATCAGGAAATTTTAATGAGTGTTATTGGGGGTTATGTGAAGAAATGCATGATTAACTGGGAGCGATATAACTTACGTGTCTCTTATAAATGTGCATTATCATTACGTTTATTGTCTCAAAACTCTTTCATGTTTAGGAAAAGAATTTTTATTTTGTAATTTACACTGCATCTTTATGGTGAGTTATAGAACCTCGTTTGGTGTGCTGAGTACAGTAGCAGCACATGTTGATTAAATTGATTCTTGAATATAGGTTAATATTTCAGAATGCCCAGAACAGACGCCCGCATACCGTGGCTACCGTACACAATATTACTCACATTGGTGCCACATTCACTCATTACTACAGATCTACTAATTTATGAGTTAAGCTGTTATTTCTCAGTTGTATGGATTGAAGGTCACTATATGAAGCAACTGAAGTGTAAAAATAGTATATGTCTTTCCTGATGGACGCTAGAACAGTATGTGATCAGTGAATGGCTGTAACTAGCTTCCAGTCTGTGCTTGTCCTTTATTCATAATATTGTCTTTTGTTACTTCTGTGACAGTCCAAGTGGATTTTATTCCTTGATTGTACATAATTCTGAGAACGTGGCATTTTGAAGTGGCTCTGGCTGTGTCTCCAAGCAAAATTGGTGGGTGGATGGGGTACAAAACCTACTCATTTGCCCCCAAATGAGGGCCCCCCCCCCCCCCCCCTTCAAAATATATTCTTAGAACATTTTATTATTGTAATCACACATTAAACAACATATAATTGGAGTGCCCAAGTAATTAAGTCACCCACTCAGTCCATGGAGCAGAGTCCCTTTGAGAAGCTAACAGTTCCTCAGCTAGTCAAGAAATACCCCACATATTACAGAACCTAAAGGTTCATTACTATGACACACAACACTGCCACTTGTCCCTGTCCAGAGCCAGATAAATCCAATCAATTCCATCATATCCTCTCTTAAGATTAATTCTAAAATTATCCCCCCTCTCTGCCTAGGTTGTGCTTTATGCCATTCCCATCCTGTCCACTATGATGGTTGAGTGGATGGCACAGTTGTTGCCTATTCTGGAAGTTTTGGATTCAAATCACAACTTGAGACTTTTCTGCAGTCTCTAGGCAAATTTTAGGTTAGAACTTGAAATTAGATTATAGTCACATGGGAGATTTCAGTTCCATTGTGAATGAAGGCACCAAAACTTCAGGTGAATGTGCATGTCATATTTGAAATAAAACCCTGACATTTTGGAGACTTGCTTTTGTCTGTTCACACCATTTACCTTGATTGATGGAGAATTTTCTTCTGAGCTGTGACATGCCTCATTGTCTGGGGAGGTTATGGTGTGATTCTTCAACATCTGTATCCAATTCAACTAGCATCTTACCATCTGATGTAATCAACAGTGCAACTACATGAACCATAATAAATACAGCTCTGTCATGATTGCACAATTAATGTCAATGCCATTGTCATTGTGTGGGTGGGTTTGATTACTTGACTTACTTGTCAGTAGCTTCAGGGTACAACTGCTGTGAACATGGTATTGAACATTGGGGTTTGGAAAATTGAGAGATTTTTTGACTGACTGAGTGACAGTAAGTGTCCCAAGAAGGACCATTCCGCTTTGGCCTATGGGGGCTGCAGAAAGAAGTCAATATATCATAGATTGACAGTCAGCAGTTTTGAAGGCAAATAAAGCAGACCAGGAGAGATAAGAAGTGATAAATTCAAAGACTTCTTCACTTGTTGGTTTAAACTTGATGTTTCTTTTATCATGGAACAGACAGATGGGTTTGTTGAACCCTGTTTTTTCCCCCATATATATGTTTATATCTCCTGTTAAAAGTGACAGTGACATTCGTAAGATCTGACATTCTCGCAGCATTTTGTGGAAGATTCAAGCTTCCTGGAATCTTACACTATGTCAAGTAGAAAATTTGTACTGACATTTTGAACCTGGTTCTCCCTGTAGGTGGAGGGATGGTGATTCTTGAAAACATCAGGAACCATTTACCAACTGACATGGAATAAGAGTCTAGAAAACTCGAATCTTTACTGACACTCATTCATTGTTTAGGTGTCCAGACTGGATGGTCTGAGTTAAAGATCTGGATTCTTCACCACAATGGATGTTCCTTTTGCAGGTTCATGCATACATTATCAGTGCTTTGAGGAAGGACATGCCATCAATGTTCGGCAAAGACAGTAAGAAAAAGGATCTGATTAAGAACTTGGGGCAGATATATGATCAGCTGCAGCGGGAACACCAGATATCACCTGGGGACTTTCCAGAACTGAAGAAAATGCAGGAACTTCTTGTTCATCATGACTTCACCAAATTCCACCCTTTGAAGCCACGCCTTCTTGAAGTGGTTGATAAGATGCTGGCAGAGGACATTGCTCGTCTCATGGCTATGATTCCTCATGATGAAGTACACATTGTTACTGAACCACTTGTGAAAGGTTCGACACTACATTTAATGATTATTGTCTAGGAATAGAAAATTGTAATGCCTCCCCCTCTCCCAGTTTTACAGGACTGAGGGCTGGATTGTGATTTAGAGGGGTAGTTTTATTAACCTTTTGGCGCCGGAATTATTTTTTTAAATTTTAGCACATCCTGTATATAAAATGTGAATAAAACAGGAACCAAATATGTTAGAATTATGAAACAAACTGCATTTTGAA
>Ga0123355_10018182_pt1 | contig 11135 bp, 12 predicted proteins | sample TergutEmb28metaG_3_FD_89872 | JGI IMG/M metagenome (GOLD analysis project Ga0123355, IMG submission 89872) | Embiratermes neotenicus P1 segment gut microbial communities from Petit-Saut dam, French Guiana - Emb289 P1 | ecosystem: Host-associated > Arthropoda: Insects > Digestive system > Gut ...
CACAACGATAATAATAAACGATAATATCGACAGTAACTGTTTTCTTATTTTAGTCATTAACATAATAAAAATCATCCATTGGCATTCTGCCACCTATCAAATTGGCGTTTTCGTCCATAATCACTTGTAAGAATGTATTTACTGCCGGTTTCGCATAAACAGCGCGGGTAAAATCTATTGGTAGCCGCCCTGCACTATGCGCATTTGCTACTATTGCTCCGTTTGGGAAAGCGATAGAGCCGAGCGTTACAGCCAAATCCCCTGTTTCTAAGGGATAATTATTTGCAGTGATAGATGATTGCTCTACAGCGTCGATAAAACTATTTACTAAATCCGCATTATCCGTTAAAAGCCTTTCGTGGAATATCAATGCGGCTTGCGGGTAAATTTCGCCGTTATTGTTTCTTGCCCATTCTGTTTGTAAGTTTATTCTTGCCGAAAAGCCCGGCCTACCCATGTTATTTGCAAATCCTGTAATGGCCGTAGCCACAGGTTCCGCTAATAGCCCGAAGTTTACGGCACTTCCACCTATCTCCATCCCAGTGGCTATGGCATCCCTTACATCGCTTGGGGCGGTTAAGTATACTATGTTAACTTTATTGGGTTCTGGTATGAAGTCTGTACCTACAGGCTCGACAAAGTCAATATTATTTTGCATTAGTACGGCCCTTAATGTAATCCCCGGTGTTCCGCTTCTGCCAAAAGCTATAACTGTCTCGCCTATCAAATCATCAAGGGTTGTTATATCCTGGTCGGAAACAATGTGCATAATACCCCATGTTGTAATGGCGGCAAGGCGATACCCGCTACCGTTTGTATGCATCATTGCCGCAACATTTATGGGTGCTATTGCAAAATCCGGCTCTTGATTAAGCAGTGAGGCCACAAGCGCGTCAACATCGTTGGTTATGCTATATGAAATACTATAGCCATCTATACCGGCAAAATCATCCGACATCATATTTGCGATGCTAAGTAACGGTGCACCGTCCACCAGCATAACATTGACCTCTACGTTTTCACTATTTTCGCCATTACCACATGCGGAAAGCGCAGTACATGTAAGCAATACTAAAAAAGCCAAAACAACATATTTTTTCATACCATACCTCTTTTATGTTTTATTTTAATTGCTACGCTATTATACTATAATAAAAAAAGAAAACTGTTGCCCCGGCAACAAATAATAATTTTCTGGCGAGGAACCAATATGGACTTACATCAGCTAAAGGAAATGAAAAAGGTGAACTTATTTCACGATATAAATGACGATGAATACGCAATCATGATTAATTGCCTTTCACCACAAACAAGACACTTTACAAAAAACGAAATATTACTATTAACCGGGGATTTTATTCATCATGTTGGAATTATTATTAGCGGAACCGCCTGTGCTTATTTAGACCATATCAGCGGAAACCATACGTTAATTTCAAGCCTTACACCCAAAAGCGTGTTTGGGGATGTACTGGTTAGCACAAAAACGCAAGAAAGCCCTGTCACGATTTATGCCACATCTGACGTAACGGCTACATTTATCGAGTATAGAAAAATATATTCTATGTGCGCGAAAGCATGCCCTGCACACAGGATGTTTTTGCAAAACATGCTTCGTAATATCGGAGATAAATACTTTCGATTATTCGACAGAATTAATATCCTACGCGAGAAAACACTAAGGGCGAAAATACTGGCATATCTACATACCCTACAACCAAACCCGACAGCACCATTTTCCGTAACAATTCCCTTTAGTAAAACCATGTTAGCCAATTACTTAATGGCCAACCGTAGCGCATTATCAAAAGAACTACGCAGTATGGAAAATGACGGTCTAATCATTGTAGATGGCCGTAGCGTAAGATTATTGACGGCCACCCCTTAACCCAATAAAATAGACACAAATAAAGACTAAACAAAGAAAAAGGTGCAATAATGTTAGCCATAGAACGAAGGAACCAAATCCTAGCCACCCTGGAAGCCGAACATCGAGTACTGGTTCCGGAGCTGGCCAAGAAATACACCGTAACAGAAGAAACTATCCGCCGCGACTTAGAAAAGCTAGAAAAAGAAGGTCTACTACAAAAGACATACGGCGGCGCAGTAAAAGCCAACAACCTTTCCGCAGAGCTACCCTACAAAATGCGCGCAGAAACAAACAAAGCCCAAAAGCTAGCGATAGCCGAAAAAATCCACGCACTTATCACACCGAAAGAAAACATATTTTTAGACGCGTCCTCCACCTGCGTGCACATAGCACGGCGGCTCAAAACCGCTGAAAACCTAACGATAATAACCAACTCCGTAGAAATACTAATGGAGTGTTCTGCTTCCGGCAATATAAATGCCGTTTCCACCGGCGGGGTATTGCGCGGGTCATCATTATCATTGGTAGGAAGCAGCGCAACCCATGTCCTAAACCAGCTAACCGCAGATAAAGCCATAATATCGTGCAAGGGGCTGGATTTTGAGAAGGGCGTGATGGAGTCAAGCCTAGAGGAGGCCGAAGTAAAGAGGACAATGGCCGCCAATGCCCAAGAAGTAATACTAGCCGTAGATAGCAGTAAGTTCGACCGGATGTCTTTCGCTAAAACCCTGGATTTATTGCAGGTTCACACGGTAGTATCCGATAATATTCCTAACGAATGGGCGAAGTTCTTTGATGAAACAAATATAAAATATATGTAAATAGGAACATAATTCTCACATCTGCGTTTTACTAATCAAACAGATACGAATTGCGACACATTAATCTTGGGCCGGTTGGCGCAATTCGCTCTCACAAATATTACGCGAGGTGTATACAATGAAAAATAAAATTATTGCAGGTTTATTACTAATTACAATGTTGTTTGTACTTGGTGCATGTACAAATGATGTTGCACCCCTAGCCACTCCAGACGATGGCGATATAGTACTGACACAGGACTACAACATGAGTCAGCAAGAAACAGAAAATAGCGGCGAACTTGGCATATTAGAACAACTACCAGGCGGCATACCAACCTTTGATTTTGTGACTGGAGAAGTTGTAAACATCCATACGAATAATGCAGACGAGACCTTTTTCCATATCGAAGGTGAAAATGGCGCGGCCGTTCTTATGACCTATTTTAACACTCTAACCCTAGGCGATACCCCCGAAGTTGGCGATACCGTAACCGGCTATTTCCCACTCGAACTGTGGATGACAATGATTTACCCACCCCAGCACATGGTATCTGTTATTGTTAATAACGACTCTTTCCAAGATAATGGCATACCATTCGTACATGTATGCCGCTTTTACGAGCGCGGCGATGGCTTTGGGCCTCACCAACAACTGATTAGCGGCGATGGTGAGCTGGTAGTTAACATTTTTGATGACACGGATATAATCCTTCAAAGCGGTGAAGCTTTTGATGGCGAACTTGCCGGGCGTATGTTGGTTGTAACATATGCCATGAATACATTCAGCATCCCGGCGCAAACTACGCCTATCCAAATTATAGTGCTATATGAAAGGGCAGTAACAGGCCCAGAGTTTGTAGAGCTTCCCGATGGCTGGGAATACGGCGTACAGGGCTTTGAGCCACATTACGATATTGTAGTAGAAGGCGAAGGCTTGGTAGGCGCACATGTAATTTTTGTAGGCGAAGATGCGATTTTTCCCACGCATTTAGAGTTAGCGCCGGTGGCAGAGGCATTGGGCGCGGCGGTTGAATGGAACCGCGATACAAATATGGTGACGCTGGAAGGCTTGAACGGTGGCATTTCTTTTGTGGCCGGTTCTTATGATTTTACTGTGGATGGCGAGACTGTTACCCTGTTGCAACCGTCTGTGAATTTTTACGGAACGATATATGTACCGATATTGTTTTTTAGGGATGTGTTTGGGATGGCTAGTGCTTATTCCCAGGAAGGGCGATTTTTTATAAGTCGTGTTGAAAGTGATATGCATTAACTTAGACTTTCATATAGATACATGACATGAGAAAAGGGTTGTTTTAAACCCTCCCGGTACCGGGGGGATTACAACAACCCTTTTAAACCGTTAGTAAACCATATTATAAAAAAATATTACTTTGCATTTCAATTGGAAACCAACTGCTCGTTGCAGTGAAATTTACGTCATAAGCATCTTTTAGCTGGCTAAGTTGTGTATTGATTTCACATAATGACAATCTATATTTTTGTCTGTTATCAAAGTATCTGTATGTGTAATCGAAATATATATTATCAATTGTTTTTTTGACAACATGTGCAATACTGGTGTCTTTTTTTGTTTCATTCGTATGCTCAATAAACCATGCAATCAAAGGATTATTTTTATTCCACAAACGTCTCCTATCAATATTGACCCATAGAACAACTGATGAATTGAATGAAATTGCATATTCGCTTCCATACTCACCAACTAAAGTTGGTCTACCTGTATAAAATCTAATAACTTTACAATTGTCTCTTGTGTATAATTCTATCCCATATCCCTTTAGAATAAGATACTGCATATACATATACATCGTTTGTTCAAAATGACAAATAAACATATCATGCTCATCCAATTCACAAATTGTTGAAAAATCATGTGTTCCACCAATTTGTATTATAGTCCCTTTGTCTAAAGATAGTATTTCTTCACAATCCATCAAGCTCAAACTTTTTGTCTCTCTGCTAAAATGCGGAAAAAACAAAAGTTTTTCTATATAACTCATAAATTGAGTTACGTTTTTGCTTGATAAGTCTGCAAAGTATACCATATAGATAAATTCAACGAGCATATAATTGTGCGAATGTGAAAAACTTGCGATTTTTAACAACAAATTGTCAGTCAATTCTCTGTCAATTTCATCAAACAACATGTCGTTTTGCTCATCAATCCCTAAGTCTGTTCTATCGAGTTTGATGTCAACACCCTGTTTTATATTTACATCACCTACAGCATTTTTGAAAAGTGTAGTTTTATTAATTGTTTTTGATTAAACGCTTTTATAGTATATGTTAATTTTATTATACGAATTGTTTATGTCATGAAACCAGTTTCTCATATCTTTGTATTTTGGAAAATACAAGGTATCCACAGGAGTGCCATCATGACAACAAACAAACCCGCAAGCCATCTGAATAATATCACTTTCAACAGATATGCAATCGATAGTAAACAAATCGGATTTATCGTTATAGTAAGGTAAAAAACAGCCATTAAATGTCTTAGTGACAGAGTGGTTGTCAAATGACTCAGTAGTTAATACAACATCACCAACACCATCAGCGATTGAAATAGGAACTTCGCAAAAACGAAACGCTGAATTTATATTCTTTTTTAGATGCTCTATTGTGATTTCTTCAGTAACACTACTATGCAAATCAAAAGAAATCCGTGTACCTTGGCTCATTGATGTTCCATTTGAACTTAACTGAAAATACTCGTCAAAATTATTTGTTATTACAAAATCCAAAGTCTCATCATCTTTACATGTTGTAAGCCTAAAGCTGTCGCAAATCAAGAAATATGATGCTACCCCAATGCCAAACTGACCAATTGACTTGAAGTCTTTTTGCGCATTAACATCGTGTATATAAAAACTCTTGCCAATAACCGAGAAATAATTTTCAATAATATTTTTATCCATGCCAATGCCATTATCTGTTATAGTAAGCACATTTTCAGTCAATTCAACCGTTATCTGAGGGGCATATTCCACATTTCTTTGCTTTCTATACCTACAAGCATCAATTGAATTTTGCAAACATTCTCTTATTGCAACAAATTTATTTTTATAAAGATTTTTACCAATTAGAGTCTTGAAAATTCGTTCATTATCGGTCGTAAACTTTATTGATATAGGTCTAAATTCTGTACACTCATTCTTTGTTTCTACATGTCTAATCTTTAACCCCGGCAGACCTCTCATGCTTAACATCTTTTGACATGACTCCAATTGCCCAATGATTTTATTAAACATAGTTTGCAACAAATGGTAAACATTTGTATTATCTGTGTTGTATAAAATTGTTGCTATTGAACTACCCACATCGGGATACTCAATCAGAGTAGTCGACAAATGCTTGTTAAACTCATCTTGACTTGTCCTGTTGTTAGGGTAATGATACTTAACATACAATTGCGGAGTTCTCTCATTTGTTATATCAAACTCATCAGCCATCCTCAAAATCGACGATAATAAAGCGACCCTTACTTTTACACTTCCCGTATTAACAACAATGCTATCGTATTCCGAAGTATTCAATTCGATGTTTCTGTGACCTTTCGCTACTGTCGAAATTATTTCGGCATATCTTTTGCTTGGGATATGGAATGCCTCCCACTCTGCCAATATGTAGCACTCTGCCAGCATATGATGGTGAGTCCTAATTAGTTCTCGCTTTTCGTCACCTGACAAAGAATCATTGTAGTCAAAATGACACTTTGGGGCGTATGCAAGCAATTGATTGTCAGTTATTGCCATGCCAATATCATGGAGAATGGTTGCAACTGATAGAATGTAGAGTTCATCTTCGGAAAGAGCACTTGTTTCATCAATAAAATACCTACAATTGGACGCAACACTCTCGCTATGAGTAATATCATGCGCTGTATATGTTGGAAATCTAGTTACGATTTGCGCTAATATTGGGCTAGCAACTCTCTTGCATTCATCAATTTTTGGAAGCAATCTTGAATTCATTGAAGATAACATTTCATGTAATGTTTGCATATGTTCTATGCCACTCTCCTATAGTCATATTAAATCGGGCGAGGAGTTCCCCGCTCCGCAAAATACAACTACTTTATTTTTTTGTTAGCTATTGTGCTAGGCTTCTTCAAATTGGGAATTTTTCGTCACCCAACAAGGCTTGCCGGTATACCAAGCTGGCATATCACCTGTACTTCTTACTTTTTTAGAAGAATCAAAATGGGTATAACGTTTTCGGTCTGTTCTAACTTAATAAAGCTCCAGAGGTGCTGTACGATTTTTCCCATATTCATCATGTAAATTGAACGCTTACGGATAGGGCTGTTAGCAAAGGTTGCAGGGTTGACCTCAATTATATCGGATGCCAAATAATCCTCAACCAGTCGAATGACCTAACCAAATAAGGCATACATTGTAGCCTCATTTTGTCATGAAGTTGAAGAGTGCATTAATTCGTAGGTTTGTCCTGCTACTTCAAAGATGATTTTTTGCATGCGCAAGCTGTCATCCAGTTTCTGCAAGTCAATTTCCGTGCATTTCCTGGATTGCTTCGTTCCACTTGACGGCTTGAAATATAAAGCTCCCCAGCACATTAGCCTCTGGTCGCATTTGCCGAAACAACACCCCAATAGCGGGCACACTGCCAAATCCATCATTAGCATGTACAGCAAGCCGACTATCCCCACCCCCTGCCAGCACAGTTGATATCCCTCTTACAATACATTCTTCAATAACCCGCACATAATGGGGTTTATAGTCATCTCCATGCATCATTTTATCCTCGGTAATATATCCTAGTTTTGTCATTTTAGCAATATCGGCAAAGTTACCATGCCCGTGCTTTAATACGTAAGCCGATATCAAATCCCGGTGCTTCGCAACTTCTACATGCAAAGCCTCGTGAAGCATACTTTCCACATCACAGGAATGGCCAATTACAATTATCCTGTTTCCAATACGTATAAAATCGGTTGCGTAGGGGCTATAAAGGGGATTAGGCGTGAAAAACAACTCATACGCGCCGGCACCAAAGAAATCCCCTGCGATTTTGCGGGCTTCGCTAACAATTGCATCATTATTAACTGCTAATATGCTTTGAAGATTACAATATCCATCCCAAAAACCCGCCACCTTTTCCTCCATATAAGCCAGCATGTATGGTAACTCTGCTATCCAACTTATAAAATTCTCCCGGCCAATAGGGTCAGTTACGCCAGTCTCATCCAAAAACGTCATATGTCCGCCAATATCAAAATCGCAACCGTTCACAAAGAAACTAGCTGATAAAACCGCATGGCCCCTAGGCCAGTAGGGGTTAACCGTGACCTGGCCTGTCCTTGCTTTCTCAAACCACAAGCGTACATTGTCATCTAATGGCATGACCTTAACCTCACGGGCAAAATCGCATATATCGGCATTCCCAGCGTCATACAGGTCATACCCTGTAGCCACCATACCGCATGCTATCGCGCAAATCTTCCTATTCATTTCCATACTCATCCTCCGGCACCCCCATATCAACAACGTTATATCCACTCATGCGCTTAATAGGCGCATTAATGGTGGACATATCCCTAATAATAAATGTACCCTTAGTAAAGATATCTGAAATGCAATATAGCATTTGTGTTATCTCCCCAGTAGCTCTGTAGCCTCTTTCATGCTTCCTATAACCGAAACACCAAAGGGGCAACGGCCTTCGCAGTGGCCGCAGGCTATACATGCATCGCCTTGTGTGGCCATGCTTTGGTAGTGGTGGCGTATGGATGGCGGTACGTTTTCTTTATCCAGCCGTGCTATGTCTAGGTATTTCATCACTGTGGCTACGTCTATATTTACCGGGCAGGGCTGGCAATGGCCGCAGTATACGCAGTTGCCTTTAAAGTCGTTGCGGGTTCCGCTTAGGATGCTCATATAGTCTTTTTCTGCTTCGGTTGCGTTAAAATACTCTATTACGCTTCGCATTTCGGCTATGGACTTACAACCCGGTAGCACACTGCCTACGGCTGGCCTGTCTAGTGCGTACTGTATGCATTGGGGTATGGTCATGGCCTTGGCATATGGCGAATGTTCTGCCGAGAGTAGCTTGCCGCCGCCGAAGGCTTTCATTACGGTTATGCCTACTTGTTTTTGTGTGCATAGCTTGTAAAGCTCTGCACGCCTGGGGTCTAACCCGCGAAACAGTTCTGCGCCAAAGCCTTTATCGTAATGGTCAAATACATATGTTTCGGATGGCAACATATCAAACGCTGGGTTTATGCTAAACATCATCATTTCCGGCAGGCCGGTTTGGATTACCTTCATGGCCGTTTCCGATGCTTACTTGCTTGCCTGTTTTTCCTAATTCACGGTATTTCATATAAATCTCCATTCTGAGGCTTCAGCACAACGCTGACAGTGAAATTGGCTTCGCCAACTTTCACGCTATCCCTCTTTCTTTTTTTTCTACGATATCCTCATTTTACTGCCCTTGCAAGTCATATGTATGCGCGTGGCTTAATACCCTTTAAGTAAACAGAAGAATGAGGTCACGGATATGGGCATTAACCAGGCATTAACCAGGCATAAAATAGCACGTGCTTCGCTGGATTTATTCTCTCGCAAGGGGTTTACGGAAACCTCTATGCGCGAAATATCGGCAGTTGTGGGAATAAACGCTTCATCTTTATACAATCATTTCAAGTCTAAAGCGGCGATACTAGAGCATCTTTTAGACGACTATAAAAAAATAGCAAATGTAATGAAACCCACGTCAGAAAGCTTAGGGAAATTAACGGCCAACGCCACACCTGCGGATGTTATGGCCGGCTTCACCATGTACTTACCCAAAGATGACGAAGCTTACTACCTAAAGCTGATTGTGCTTCTATTTCAAGAACAATGCCGCAATAGCACTATACAGGACTTTGTAGTAGACAGCCTGGTACAGTGGCAGGAGAGTTTTATTGCCTCGCTTTTAAATCAGCTAGTGGAAACAGGTGTGCTAAGGCCGGATATTGATATAGACTTTTGGGCAAAGGCCCACACAAGCATTAACTACACCTTTATGGCGCGGTACGCGCTTGGGATAGGCGATACAATGCCACAGTACAGCGGAAAAAATAGCGAGGAAATGCTGAAATACTTATATGACACCATTTTTGCACTGCACGGAACAAAGTGCCAAGATAGTTTGACTTTACACGGCCTGTAGGCTAAACTTTACGCGAAAAATACATTGGACTTCCCCGGAAATTCCGAATAAGCGGCCAAAAAATGTACCAATGCCTACGATTTTTTGGCCGCAAATGTAATTTCCGTGAAAGTCTTATTGAGGAGAGTGCTGTATGAGTTTTTTGGATAGCGTAAAAACGCGCGCCAAGTCACAGTTAAAGACCATAGTCCTACCAGAGTCTTATGAGCCGCGTAGCCTAAAGGCCGCGCATCAGGTATTGGCAGAGGGGATAGCAAAGCTAATCCTAATAGGCGATAAAGCCGAAATAGAAGCCTTGGCCAAAGCCGAAGGGGTAGATGTTTCCGGCGCGTCTTTTGTAACCCCAAGTGATGGGTGCGGCCTAATTGATGAGCTTTCTACAAAGCTGGCCGATTTACGTAAATCCAAGGGCATGACCAAGGAAGAAGCGAAAGAGCTACTTATTACTAACCCAATGTATTTGGGTTGTATGCTGGTTAAAGATGGTATTGCCGATGGCATGGTTGCCGGGGCGGTTTATTCAACGGCAGATGTGCTTAGGCCCAGTTTGCAAATATTAAAGACGGCACCGGGGATTTCTTTGGTATCGTCTTTCTTTGTTATGGTGGTACCTAACTGCGAATATGGCGCGGATGGGGTGTTTGTTTTCTCCGATTGTGGGCTGGTGCAAAACCCCAATGCCCAGGAGCTTGCCGCTATTGCCAAAAGCTCAGCAGATTCATTTGCCGCACTTACGGGTATAGAGCCGGTTGTGGCGCTTTTATCGCATTCCACCAAGGGCAGTGCCAAGCATGCCGATGTGGACAAAGTTGTAGAGGCCGCGAAGCTATTAAAGGAAATGGCACCGGGGCTTAAAGCCGATGGCGAATTCCAGCTTGATGCGGCTATTGTACCTGCTATTGGGGCTTCTAAAGCACCGGGTAATGATGTGGCGGGTAAGGCAAATGTGTTAATTTTCCCGGATTTGGATGCCGGTAATATTGCTTATAAATTAGTTGAAAGGCTGGCCAAGGCCGATGCGCTTGGGCCAATTACCCAGGGTATTGCCAAACCTGTTAATGACCTTTCCAGAGGTTGCAGTGCGGAAGATATCGTGGGTGTAGTGGCGATAACTGCCGTGCAGGCGCAGGGCATTAGTAACAATTAAGGCCGAGGCACTTAGCCCCCTTCTTTAGAAGGGGGTGGCCCGAAGGGCCGGGGGTTGGCTTTTAGCCTATCGCAACCTGCAACCCCCGCCGCCTTTGGCGGCACCCCCTTCTAAA
>Ga0123355_10018183_pt1 | contig 11135 bp, 8 predicted proteins | sample TergutEmb28metaG_3_FD_89872 | JGI IMG/M metagenome (GOLD analysis project Ga0123355, IMG submission 89872) | Embiratermes neotenicus P1 segment gut microbial communities from Petit-Saut dam, French Guiana - Emb289 P1 | ecosystem: Host-associated > Arthropoda: Insects > Digestive system > Gut ...
TACTCATGGCCCTATGTAACACGTCGACCGGGATTCTTGAAATCTCTTCCTGTTTCCGCAGTGCAAATCCAAGTGTAAAATACGCCTGACACTGCTTTCTGACAGTCCCAGTTTCTTGGAATGACGCACAGCCGACCGGCGAGGACTTTGTTCGAATGATGCTCTCAGAGCGTCAATGTTCTGTGGGGTGCGAACTGTTTTAAAACTACCATCTTTCTTCTTAACAGTTGAGCCGGTCTCTTCAAAGTTGTTTGACCACGTCTTTATGGTATGAGCTGTTCACTGTTTCGATGAATCCCGAATTTCTTGCGAAATTCACGTTGGGCGGCAACGTAGCTACCGTTGTTCTTATAAAATGATTTTACGGCGAAAGCACGCTGTGCACCAGTCCATAACTCCATTTCAAACTGAGCGCTATTCACGGCCACGCCACCTGACAGCAACATACCCCTTCCCCGCTCAAGCTAAAAATAGAAAAACGCCGTTGCCAAATCGCCCGGTTCGCTGGCGGAACCTGTATTTAATTTCCTACAACATTTTTCCGTCGCTGTATTCGACATTCTCAGGTGGGAAACACACGTACACAAACGGAAAAAATATGCTATGGAAGCGCATTAGACTGATAAAATACATAAATTAGCTATTATTCGCAGTAAATGAATAATAAACACACAAAATATTATTTTATTTTGACAATTGAACCGTGCATTTTTTATTATTTTGTACAGTGAACCAGCAAATGCACAGTTAATTGACAATTTATTATGCTGCTCCTACATGTTTCGGCACTATTGTGTCATCTTCAGGGAGCTTATGTAACTTAGCAGTTACTGACTACGAGCTCCCCGAAGATGACACAATAGTGTCAAAACATGTAGGAACGGTATAATAAGGGGCAGCATAATAAACTGTCAATTAACTGTGCATTTGACGTTCAGATGACCATGCATGGTGATAAATTCTTATAATAAAACCAACTAGACGCATTAATTTCTCAAATTTATGTTTGGAATAAAACTCTACATGTTTCGGACAGTTCCTCTGTACATCATCGGGAGTTTTTTACTGCACACACAGCAATGGTGTATGCCATACAGGTTTGCTGACAGCTCGTAAGCTGTCAGAAAACCTGTATGACATATACCATTGCTGTGTGTACAGTAAAAAACTCCCGATGATGGACAGACGAACTGTCCGAGACATGTAGAGTTTTATTCCAAAAATAAATTTGAGGAATTAGTGCCATCTAGTTGGTTTTATTATAAGAATTGTGCATTTGTTGGTTCATTGTAAAAAATAACAAAATAATCATTAAAATTTCCAACTGAATTCCAGAAGTGTTGTAGAGTTGAGGATAAAAGAGGTCCCTGTGTATCATTACGTCAGGACATGACGACATCGGTATTTGACGGAAACGTCTTTAGGAGTGCGGTACTGTAAAAAAAAATTGTATAAAAAGGTAATTTCGCCTACTTACTTTGTCCCACGTGTTAGTTGCAACTCAAAGTAATGAAATTCGCAGTCGGTCGTCAAAAAGTGAATGTAAAAATTTCGTGTGTTGGAACGGAGAATGTCTATAGAAAAATAATTATACAACCATCGACTGGGAAGTTTACTCCAAATTTTAATTAACGTGACATTTTGATAGCAGCCTCTGATAATTCTGTCTTCAGATCACTTCAAAATAACAATTATATTTCGAACAACTGTTTGTTAACTTCAAGATTCACTCACACAGTTCAACAGTCAGGTCTTCTTAGGAAACACGAAAGCAGCTAAAATTGATGGAGGTCTTGGAAACGAAATTTATATTCCGTGTAACGGTTGGATTTCTTCACGCGTCACCTGCGGTCCCACATAGTGGGACTGGCATTAATCAAGACGTGGCAAGCGATGAGGAAAGTGTCCTCACTGGTGGTCTTCCGTCTGCATGAGAACAGGAGGTGGTGAAAGTGCGAAAAACGTGAGATTCTGAACGGAGAATACTAAAAGGGCAGAAACACATGATGACAATACTGATGATGATGATGATGATGATGATATATATACTAGTTCCCTCAAACAGGAAAGTATTACAAATTATGTTAATAGGCATACATATTATGCACGAAGAATTTGTACGTAGTAGGAACCGAAAAACAATCTAAGGAAGGCACCTTAATATCACGCGAAGGAACAATCTACGGCTAACATGTGGAGAAACCCGAGAAAAAGGGGCCGCCACTCGGAAGACCCCCAGGGAAGATAATATTAAAATGGATTTTCAAGAAGTGGGACGAGGGGCATGGACTGGATTGACCAGGCTCAAAATAGGGACAGGTGACGGGCTCTTGTGAATGCACTAATGAACTTTATGTTTCCATAAAATGCAGAGAATATCTTGACTAGCTAAGAAACCTATTAGCTTCTTAAGAAGGACTCTGCTCACTGGAGTTAGTTAAATACCTGAAGGCTACTGCACAATAAATAAATGTGCGAGTATCATTTCTCAAAGTCAGCGTTGAATTTAAACTCTAAAATTCAAAGCATGTAGCATTGCATATCATCTCTGTTACTTGTTACGCTTCTATCGCAGAACTATCGCTGGATGCACTGAATGGTTGCCGAACGACGAAACAGCGTACCACACAGATCGCTTTGTGCGTTATCAAATATCAAATACGCACAATAAAAATAAATTTCAACTTACTTCTGTGTAACAGAAACCTATTAAGCCTGGTAAAGATTCGCGTCTAATGGAATATAAGGAGTGTCACTTAGTCAATTGTTCCCCAGCATTTACCAATTCACAAGGCGTCATGTCCCAGAATACTTGAATCTTCAGCCCCTATTACAGGCTGAAATATACATTAAACCACATACATCGTAAGGAAAAAAGTAATAGTTATACCAATCTTTCGCATTTATACATTTTGATAACCTGCTGAAAATAAGCTGCAAGAGAATTCATGGCAATCAGTAAGTACCTGCATAAACTTTCAGTAAGTTATTTCGCAAGAAGCGTGGGTTAATAATTCATGAACTTTCACAACTACTAAACTATTTTCAGAAAGTAGAGGAGGTCGCTAACTGCTGGCCCATAACATTTTATGGATTATCCAGCAGTTCGTCATTTTCTGTGTATACAAGTTGGACGATAAACAGTACGACTGACACAGCACTGGGTTTGCTGTCTGTGATGTTCACCGCCAGATGGTACGTTGTAAGACAGCTGTCATTTGTCATCCCTAGGAAGGGGTGGCATGGGAATGAAGCCCGCCCATTACGTCATTTTGGTATCCTGGCCATGTCCAACTTTTGATGATTAATGAGTACTCATATAATAATTTATAAGATGATAGTGAATCAACGCAGACTTTGACACAAACAAAAGCTGCTGCTCTTGCTGCTGTACGAAAAGAACTTGTTGATTAATGCTGTTCTTTTGTGTTTACTTGAGAAACTACAGGTGATAACATTCTCCTTGTCAGTTAAATTAATCTCCACTTTGATCCCTGTTGGCTGCAATTTCTACATTCTGTAAGAATTTTCTAAAGAAGGAAGACAATCACTTTGGCTTCGGATGTACAGATAGTGCGGATATAGTGGCAGACAGTGCCTGCCAAATGTACCTCACAGAAGCTTCTGCGATACACAAAAGTTGCCCGATAACTCTACCCTAAAAAGCATTTGGGTATAGAGACATTATATGATAAATTTTCTAAGGAAACCTTTGGGGTATAGAGACTTTGATTCATATGTGTACCCTAATTAAGCGCTTTGTACACAAAGACATTTTACCCTAAGGAAGCATTTGGGGTAAAGCGACTCTGTCCCATAGATTTACCGTAAATAAGCGTTTGGGACATAGAGACATTGGCTGATAACTTTACCCCCTTCCCCCAAAAAATAGGACATTCACGCAGTTGCATGGGTCCTTGGTCACAACGATGCGACGCATCCGCCAGACACCGAAGAGGGAGAAGTACTCGAAATATGGTAAATATGTCACGAATATGCTGAATACAGAGCGGGGAACAGCTTCTGGTTGGGTGGGGCCATTGACCTTACGAAGTGTAACCCAGCGAGTAGAAGGTGGGTGGTAAGAAACGGCGAGGCATTTCGTTTGTTTCGTATAGGTTCCAGTGGCGGATTCTTATGAACTCGGTATGAACCTGCGGTTTCCAAACAAAAGTGGGGATTGTTTTGACTACATGAGCGGCTATTTAGGCTCTGAAGAACTCTGTTCCACAAGTTGATTTCATTTAATATCTCAATGCAACAGTGACTTAAAAACAGATTTTAAAATTACCATTATAGTTGAAGAATAAAAGACCAACTTGATGTCACTTGCTATTTTATTCAACTTCTTATGTATTCAACATGTTTCGGACATTAATACATCCATCATCAAGAGCTTGCGACTGTGCTGTTGAATTACCACATTGGTCGTTTTGCTCTTGGAAGCAGCCTGCAACACGGACTCTACTCACACCCAGCCGCACCAAATCTCCAACACATAACGAACCGAGAACGAAACGACCTGCCTATGAAGATGGAACAGATAGAGTGTTCCGAAACGTCGGCATATAAAATTGAGACGCCGGGAATTACCCAAAAGAAAACACACTATACAATAAATTACTAAAAGACAGACAAATGAAGAGAATCGAAAACGAGGAGAACTAATAATGGTATAAAACTGATTGTGTCTGGGTTGTTGTTAGTAGGTGCAGCTGTAAATGACATAAACTCATTAAATGTGTTACAGGATACGTACACCATTTTTAATCAAATCTCATTCTTTGGAATGGCGTCGGATATCCGTCGTTCCGAAGGATCGAACTGAAAATAATTTCTTTTAAATGTATTCTCCAAAATCCTGAATGATCCTTCGCATTTACACATTACCTTGCATTCGCAAGTAGCCTTTAAACCTGGCGCTCTACGGGGATCCTCTGACCTCTGGAATGGACCGACAACTTCCCCCATTATTACGCTTGTCATTGGTTGTACACATGGGACGTACATTTTATGACGTAACCGGACATAAAGTAGCTATAGCTGTCGCTTAGTGGACAGCTAATAAAATTATCATACCTCGGCTCTCCTGTTCGGCTTCCCTCAAACAGAGTGACCAAGCAGAGATACGGCAATCATTACAATCCATAACAAAACCAGATTCACATCAACCTGGCGGCGGCACATTTTCAAGATGAAAGGGAATGTTTTATATCTAAAGTCCACATCATCAAAGTGCTAACATGTAACAAGTCTAAGTACCTTCCTCACGTCGCTTTACAGTCGTTTACAGGCGAATTTCTCATTGAATTCTCTTCCTTTACTTACTTACTCCATTGAGCAGAGTCCTTCTTGAGAAGCTAACAGGCTTTCAGCTAGTCAAGAAATTCCCCGCATTTTATGGAACTCGAAGGTTCATTACCACATTCACGAGAGTCCGACACCTGTCCCTATCCTGAGCCAGCTCGATCCAGTACATACCCCCACATCCCATTTCCTGAAGATTCATCCTCCCATCTACGCCTGGGTCTCCCAAATGATATCTTTCGTTCAGGTTTCCCCACCAAAACACTGTATAAGTCTCTCCTCTCCTCCATACGTACCACATGCCCTGCCCATCTCATTCTTCTCGATTTTATCAACCGAAAAATAATGGGTGAGGAGTACAGATCATTAGGCTCCTCATTATGTAGTTCTCACCACTCCCCTGTCACCTCGTCCCTCTTAGGCCCAAATATTCTCCTAACACCCTATTCTCAAGCACCCTCAGCATAAGTTCCTCCCTCAATGTGAGCGACCAGGTTTCACACCCATACAAAACAAAGGGCAACATTATTGTTCTGTATATCTTAATTTTTAAATTTTTGGATAGCAAACTATAAGACAAAAGATTCTGCACCGAATGATAGCAAGCATTCCCTGGCTTAAATCTGCTCTTAATTTCTTCCTGAATATAATTTTGATTTGTTAAGGTTGTTCCCAAATATTTGAACCCTTCCAACCTTTCAAAGGAGCTATTATCAATTTTATGGTGTGACTTCGTCTTACAGTCTGATCGAAGCCAGATGTGACAGAAGTGCAATTGTGTCATCAAACTGAAAGGGTTACTAATCAAGGGACAGAATCAAACAACACACAGTTTCGCGCGGTAATGATAATTACTGTCGCTTTTCATGTAGGTAGTTGCAGCTTTGAATTTCGTAATCGGAAATATCAATCTTGAATATTCGACGTTCCATCAAAATTATTTTATTAAAGTACTTCAGAAAAGTACCCCAATCCTCGTCTCTTGTCTGCACGACTTACAATTAATGACCAATCTCAAAGAACCCCACTGCATCGTACCCAGTCACCACAGATGATGCATCGTTGTTAAATTACGTACGAAAGCAACTAATGTCGCACATCTTGCTTCAGCGACCATCCCTGATTATGGTGCTCTGCGGCTAGCACAGAATCAATAACGCGACAAACGACATTGCCTTCAAATTTTTAAACTTATTAGAAATATTTTGGAGCTTGTAATCCACAGTGAAGAAATACTTCTATTATCAGGTACAGCCATTCTTTGATGGTGCAGAGCCTGCTCTAAGGATTTTAACCTAGGATCAAAACGGAGCCATTTTCGAACCTCTACACAACGTTTACACCTAAATACCCATACACTGATCTCTTAGTCTTTTATTTCATTTATCTCATTTACAGCAATATAATTTATTCGCTGAGAAATAACCAAAGTAGTTTCTTCGTTTTCTGTAAAGGATACGCTTCTGACGATAGCCAGGCGTATCCACCATTTCTTTAACTTGATCAACAGACGCAAAGTAATTAGCTTAGTCATACTACTGATAGTGGGCCGTTCCCAGCATCCGAACGGTCTACGGCGTTTTTCTACGGCCGCTAGCTTTCTGGGGTTGCGGGTTCGAATTCCGCCGGGGGCATGTATGTCTGTCTGTTGTGGGTGTTGTGTGTTGTTAGGTAGAGGGCTCTGTAACGGGTCGATCACTCGTCCAGAGCAGTCCTACCGAGTGTGGTGTGTCTGTGATGGAGGAACCTTACAAAGGCGGCCTAGGCTCAATAGGGCTGTCGAAGCGTCAGGAAAACAAACTGATGGTGGCAGTCGGCTTTTCCCCCCTAGGATCCGGAATTCAAATCAGTACATTTGGGGTTTGTGACCAACAAAGTGGCAAAAGGGTCAAATTTACTCCGATTACTTCGTTTCTCGTTTATCAATTTTCATTCTACCAGTGCTCCATATTCATCTACGACGGAAAACAAACCCCTCAGCGGCCAAAGTTTTACATAAGCACGCACACACTAACACACACACACACACACACGGATTTTTACCTTCAACCATAAACTGAACAAAGAAATACTACTTATATCACATCTAATAACAAATGACAGTTTCCTATGCGTAAAGATAGTCTTAATCGATATGATATACCAAACCAACTAAAAACAACAAGCAAAAGAAACAAGCCAATAGATGAGAGGGAAAGGGAAAATGTTTCGGTTGATGTCAGCTGGATTTCAGTTCTCTTTAATGTAACATTCGTTGCGAAGGGTGGGCACGGGTGAGATCTGATACGAAATGACGGCAGCGTCACTTCGGATTACTGTGCCACGAGCACTGAGTGTACAGGGCATGAACGAGATGGGACGCTCTGGCTCCCTAATGGACGGAAATCTGTTGAAACTGTGACAGCCAGAGGCAAATAATTGACAGCTTCATGGACTACTCTGACATATGACATCAAGAATAATAAGTTTAAATCCAAGTCCGGCGATTCCTGTAACCATCTGCCTGAGGAGACGCAACAAAGTGGGTAAAATATGACATGCTCATTGTCTTTAAAAACGAAAGAAAACAGCGATCAAGTGATGCAACATGATTCTGTTACACACAACAAGGACACAGTTACTTTTCAATTATTTGTTTAGAATAACACCTTCAGGGTGCCTCGATCTATAATAGACCATCTTCGCGTTAAGTTATCATTACAATAACAGAAGTGCTTTAGGCTTATAAATTTGTTTAGTATATTCATGAAAATGTTGCAATCGAAACCTGTTTTTGCTAACTAGTCATTAAAGGATTATTTACTGTAGTCAGATTTTAAATTATACAAGGTTGTATTTCCCTCAGAATTCTTAAAACATTTTAATACTAGCTGAATATAATATACTTCCGACCAGAATCATACACGCAATAAATACTTCACACGCTTCACGGTGTTATGTGTTACTCCTATTAACTAAGCTGCTATTTCCTGAACCATTCAGAGATGACGTCAACGCGTGTTCTTTGGAGTTGAAGCCTTTACAGAGTACCTTAAGTTCTTACTCGTGACGTCTTACTCGATACGGTTGCCACATTTCTTCCCGAAGACAAATTTTATAGACCGAAACACGTGGGGATGTTCTCGTGAATACGTAACTGACGGATTACCGTATCCTTATGGTGTACAATAATATCTTATGAAGTCTGCTGGGGGCACGCGGTCGCGCAGTTTCTTGAGTCACTGAGCTGTAAGCCAGAAGGTCGCGGGTTCGATTCACGATTGTGTTATTGGAATTTTTCATTGACTTATTCCTTCCGGCCGCATCATGGCTCTGTGTCGAATCAGCCTCCAACAGAAATGGGTACCAGGAATATTTCCTGGGGGGGGGGGGGTAATTAGGCCGGGGGCTAGGGTCGACCTTACCACATTCGTGTGTCTCTGGTCTGGAAATCCAAGAGCCTCAACCTCCTGCAAACCTCATGGCCTGTCCAGGGATTGTTTTATCGTTACCTTACTTTGTTGACGTATGTTATAAAATTTTGTACGCTGTTATTATGAACACATTAAAAAACCTAACTACCTGCAGTTAGATATTTAAGTAGACCAGAGCTGGAGAACCTTTTTGAGGGTGCAAGTCTATGGGAATTTTGAAGAGCAAACTAAGGTTTTGGTACCTTCCATAATTAATATTAATTACTGCATTATTATCAATAATCAATATTATAATTATATAAATAATGCACAGTATTATTGTCATATTTCTCATAAAGGCCTCAACGAGGAACACGATAAGGAAGAAAATGTGGTAGTAAATGGGGCTGCTCCTACTTCCTGTTTGGAAAGAAGATCTTAAAACATTTTGTTCAATGCCACGTATTCGCCCAGTCACCGCCAGGACGGCGCCCCCATTATAAATATCCAGTCCACACTTTGCCCACTCCCGATTTGTGTAAGGGCCGATGGCTGACACCGTCCGTACGAGTTCGCTGTTGTTGACAACAAATGCTAACTAGTATTGTAAAGATGGCAAGCTGAGATGGCTTCGTGTACTGTTGTACATACAAGAGCTTCCTTTAGAATTTCTTTACGTGAGACAACGGTAAGATTACAACTTTAAAATAGAAGCAAACAGGAAGAAAGAAGGCTGCCTTCAAGCAAAACAGAGACGCGAAAGCGGCCGGCTGCAGCTTTGTCGAGGTCACAGCAGAACACAACATTGCGGCTATTTTGCAGCTAGTCCTAATTTACGACTACAGCAGAAATACAATCCTGTAGCAATTTTGCTGGAAATTTTATGCGAATATAAAAAGTATGCTGTCAATTGAAGACAACTGCAGCGAAGTGTTTTATTTAACGACACTATACCATTATTTTTGTTATACTGAAATACAAAACTTTACCTGTCTGTTGAAGTAAGCAGAACATATTGAGGGTTACTGAGTCTAAGGTACTGACGAGAAAACTTGGACCTTAACGGTACGACGACTGAAGAACAGGCCACATAACAAGGAATTTATATGTATATGTGTGTGTGTGTGTGAATATATGTGTATATATATGCATGTATATATATACACTCATATGCATATATACATGTACCGTAGTCTTTTATATATATATATATATATGTGTGTGTGTGTGTGTGTGTGTGTGTGTGTATACAGAAAGCTATAGACACAAATTTCAATTGTTTTCTAAGAACTCAAACTAATGATGGCTTAATATATATATATATATATATATATATATATATAAAGCCGAAAGACGTGGTTCTTATAATAATGTAAACGAAATACAGAAACAAAGCAGTGTCAAGTGACACCAACAGGCTACTCGTTAATGTTTATTAGTATCTAAAATAACTGGGTGCTTTCCATTCAAGAAACATCTCTTACACCTGCCTGGAATCGATTCCGACTGCTCGGTGTCATTTGTCCGCCGTAAATTCCGAACAAAATGCCCTAGGACTGACACCAGAAACTGAAGTTCAGTCGAGAAACCAAGTCTCAAACAGCGGTTTATGGTTAAAAAATCAAATACTGGTCTAACTGTCCTTCAAGTCGATAACTTTTTTTTACCGAAACACACCAATAAATTTCCACATCTACCAGCTACGGCAGAATCCGAGTACAGTGCTTCCACAAAAGAATATCGACTTACGTAAGATTTATGTAGGCCTATTTGTATTTATTGAAGGCGACAACAGAACACAACACGAGCTGTTACTATAGACACAGGTCTACATTTATCCTTCATGCTCTCTACGTGGTTTCATGTTGCGGTCCGAGCTGCTATAACATGAGGTCACGGCAGTCAAATGGGATCTATTGCTAAACATTATATATGCATCAGCAATAATCGACAGATGATTCGGGAAAGAAAAACTTTAAGAAACACAGTTTATGAGAAATGTCAATTTCACATGCTCATATTTCTTTGTACACTGCACCGACAAAATACAGTGCATCACAGATATGTGAATCGGTAGTGTAACATCCTCACCCAATATTGTGCGGGTGATAAAATCGAGAAGAATGAGATGGGCTGGGCATGTGGCGCGTATGGGTGAGGAGAGGGGGTGTATAGGGCATTGTTGGGGAAACGGGAGGGAAAGAGACCACTGGGGAGACCTAGGCGTAGAGGGGTGGATAATATTAGGATGGATCTCCAGGAGGTAAGATGTGGGTATATGGACTGGATTGGACTGGCCCAGGATAGAGACAAGTGGCGGACGCTCGTGAGTGCGGTAATGAACCTTCGGGTTCCGTGAAATGCGGGGAATTTCTTGACTAGCTGCAAACCAGTTAGCTTCTCAAGAAGGACTCTGCACCATGGAGTAAGTAAGTA
>Ga0123355_10018184_pt1 | contig 11135 bp, 6 predicted proteins | sample TergutEmb28metaG_3_FD_89872 | JGI IMG/M metagenome (GOLD analysis project Ga0123355, IMG submission 89872) | Embiratermes neotenicus P1 segment gut microbial communities from Petit-Saut dam, French Guiana - Emb289 P1 | ecosystem: Host-associated > Arthropoda: Insects > Digestive system > Gut ...
ATCTTCAGGAGCCTGCGACTAATTCGTAGTTATTTCATGGGTTGTATCTGGTTCGGTGTGTGTTGGCGTTCCGTTTCAGTGTGGCTATGGTGGTGTGGTGTCTTTATGCAGTCTGAAGCACTAATAGTGCTTCAGACTGGCTATGGTGGTGTGGTGTCTTTATGCAGTCTGAAGCACTATTAGTGCTTCAGACTGCATAAAGACACCACACCGCCATAGCCACACTGAAACGGAACGCCAACACACACCGAACCAGATACAACCCATGAAATAACTACGAATTAATCTAGGCTCCTGAAGATGGTCGTATTAACGTCCGAAACATGTTGAGCATTGAATAAAATAATAAAATAAGTGGCATCAAGTTGGTTTCTCTTTACTCAAGTATTATCTTTTGTTGTAGAGTCTACCACTACATGTTTCGGCCCTCTGTGTGGGCCATCATCAGGTGTGACTTAGAGATTAATTTATACAATGTGCATGGGGGGGCGAGATCGCCCCCCCCCATGCACATTGTATAAATTAATCTCTAAGTCACACCTGATGATGGCCCACACAGAGGGCCGAAACATGTAGTGTTAGACTCTACAACAAAAGATAATACAGTTGTGTTAGACTAAATATAGTGATATACTCGTTTTATTGTATTGTTATTATACCACACAACGGGGATGACGCGCCTCAAGATTAAAAATATGTTATTCACGTAAAAATTAAGTATAAGTAGCCGCTGACAAAAAGTAGTCAACACAAACTGACCACAGCACAAACAGAAATTTCAGCGCTAACTCCACGCAAGAATGTACTTCTAGAAAAAGCTAATAGTCCCTTAGCTAATAAAGAAATCACCCCACCCCCCACTCTGCATTTTATGGAAACGAAAGATTCATTACCACGTTCACAAAATCCCGACACTTAGCCCGACACTGAGCCAGATCAATCCGATCAAAGCCCTTCCAAAAGATTCATTTAAGTACCATTTTAATACCATCCAGGCAAAGTCGTCAAAGTGGTCTCTATCCTTCAAGTCTTCCCACTAAAACTCTGTATACATCTCTCCTTTCCCCCATACGTGCCACATGCCCCGACCATCTCATTTTTTTTAATTGATCATCTGGACTACATTTGGAGGATCACAGATCATGAATCTCCCGACACTTACGTGTAGTCGCAATGGCACAACATAGCTCCATGCAAGAAAGGTTGATTCCCGCTAACTAAGGCATTACGGAATTCAGACACTCAATAGTTTTGTAAATTACGAGAACTCCGAATGCAACTCACAGCTTTCAGCTACTAACCAATTCCCGTAACATCGTACAGTCTAGCATTTATGCCTATATGAACATACACGTACATACATATTACGTGTTTGAGGCCTTCGTTACTCTGGCACGTCGCGCGGCGTACGTTCGTAGTTGGTTACCGACGTTTCGGGATAACATATCAGTCTAATCTTCAAGGGTCAAACAGTACAAAATTCGGTAACCAACTACCAACCTATGCCGCGCAATATCCCACATGAGTAATACGTTGCCCCGAAAAGTCGGTAACCAACTACCAACCTATGCCGCGCAATATCCCAGGAAGACCGAAGGCCTGAACTACGCCACGGGGGAAGCCTTAAATCTTTCACTGTGTTTGCTTTATTTAAAAACGTTTTTCAGCTGCATAGGTTACATAGTATCGGATGGTAAAATTATGAGAACTGATTATGAGATGACTTGAACGCGGTCATGATCGCAGAATTTGCCTGGACAGATCACGTCAATTAGATTACGTCAGTACTCAGCCACAAACATCACATGGGCTGCAGGTCCAGCTCTGCTGTTAGAGCGGTGAACTGTAGCTACGTCAGCACTTCGTGCGCAGTATTCTATTTCTACACCTCCACAAAATTCCATCACACATTTTCATACCTCTGAAACCAAATACGCCAACTTTTTTCGCTCTCTTCCTTACTTCACACTACTGTAATCAAATAAATTTCCCTTTGAGATTTCACATCAGCCATGCAAGACCTCAGGCGGCCGCTCTGAAGTGGTTCGCATCCCTCAGAGACGTTCCTGAATATTCGACTCGAATATCTGATGACTATGTCGTGTCAAATGGTAACGCCCATGACACAAATATTTTCAATTTCACAGATACAAGCCCCCACACGTACAAATAAAAAACCGCAGAGGACGGAACCACAGAATACAATGACACTCGTTCTCGATTACCGCAACAACTCTAATCCGAAAATCAAGTAAGTCCACAGACTAACACGTGGCACTTCATCTTCACGATTCAAAGAACGTGCGTCAACGTAAACATTAAAGATGTCCCTGTACACACCACGAAGACATACAGGGAGAGCAGAGGTATAGCTCCACACATAACCTCGGCGCTAGATGGAGGTTAGTAGTCTACGTCTCGGCCGCTTCACCCACGGGATAAAACCCCGGTACCCGTTCAATAGGGCCAGTCCCAGCGGCCGCGCGGTTTAAGGCGTAGGTCTGTGGCCGCTCGCCTGCTAAGATTGTGAGTTCGAATCCCTCCGGGGGGTGGATGTTTGTCTGTTGTGAGCATTGTGTGTTGTCAGGTAGAGGTCTCTGTGTCGGGCAGATCACTCGTCCAGAAGAGTCCTACCGAGTGTGCTGTGTCTGAGTGTGATCTTGAAACCTCGTGAATGAGGAGGCCCTGGCCCACTAGGGGCTGTCACGCCAAAAACAAACAAAAACCCACTGAGTAGGAGGCTTTGAAGCAGACGCAAATCTCTTGTCACTACCGGGAATCGTACCCCGATTCATGGTTCGTCCAGCCAGAAGCCTAGTCACTACAACAAACCAAAACTAAACATGCCAGTTCTGAAGTTCTACCGCCCGAACCTGTGAGGACTGCCCCCTTCTGGGACGTGATGCCGAAACATACTGCTTCCATCTTCAGGTGGAGGACGGAGGGAGCATGATCCTACGAACCGTCGGTACAGTTCCGCTAGACTGCATGGCGGTACAACCAAGAAGATAGAATCTTCGAATTACTTTCAAGTTTAGAGCCCGTATTATAGTTAGAGGGCTGGTCTTTGCAACATTGATCAACACACACACACACACAAACACAAAATCCTCCAGACGTCTTCAGAAATTAGAGTTGGGCCCTCTATTAAACTAATGTCAGACCACAAAAGACGTTTTATTAATGACCAAACATGAATGCGAGTCGCTTCTCTCTCCACAAACCAATTACGGAATAATGAATCGAGAGGGTCGGAATATCTCGGAGGGAAAACAGAGATGGGAAGCAATAATTATATATACAATGCCGCTACAAGCAATTCCCCGCAGCGGGAATGAGCCCTAGCACACAAACGATAACAGTGAACTACCTGCCTCCAAGAGTGAGGTTAGAAGACGAGGTACGTGCTAATTGTAAGCACCACCACGAATACAGATCCCTGTGCGTAATTCAGCACGACGCAATGAAGATTTATTCCTACGCTTAATTTAAGTACGTCACCAACATACCCGCTATATAGGCGCATCGGAAGAGGAGGTTTAGCTCCACAGATCCTTGACCTTGACACTGGATAAAGGTGATGTTTCATGCCCCGGTCGCTTTTACCCGGCGGAAAGAGACCGGTCCCATTGGATTGGAGGGTGGGTGGGTCCCAGGCATGACAGCAACAACAAAATCTTCTTGGGCCTATGGGATATTTAGAAAGTGAGATAATGTTGATTAGGAGACTGCCGTAAGTTTGAATGTTTTAACAGCCTGCTGCTAAAACCTCTCTATGAAGGGGAAGCGAGAAGCGTTCCATTTAACGACGCTGTAAACTTCCACGACTGTAAAGCACCGATGAAACACGAATGAAATACAATTATGGAGTATCGATGGAATATTAAGAGGAGAAAGCCAAGGTACTCGAAAAACCTGTCCCAGTGCCACTCTCCCCAGCATTAAGCCCACGCGGGCTGGCCTGGAATCCAACCCGGGTCTCCGAATTGTGATGCCGGCGATTAACCGTCTGAACCATACATAGCACGGCCTCTTGCCAAGAGTCGCTCATCTCCGGGATAAAATTAGGCTACAAGGTTCTTCAAACCACATCCCACGGTCCAAAAAATTAAAACCGCGATTTGTTTACATTTCTTAAGTACATTCTTCTTCTTCTCCTCCTCCTCCCCCTCAAACACTACAGTCTGTTGCCGGTCTTGGCTTCCAATACGATCTTCCTGCATTCCCAACAGTCTCTGACCACGGCCTGCCTCTTTTTGAGTCCCCTTATATTTAAATACCGTGGACCTCGTCCCTCCATCTTTTATTTGGTCTTCCTTTTTCACTTTTCCTTCCACTGTAACTGCTGCAATTTGTTCTGACATTCGTCGTTTTTGTTCTTAAGTGAATTACTTAATTTAAAACGTTCCATCATTTTATATTTCCACAGAACACGGCAACTGTATTCGGAGTTAGCAATATTTCACTCACACACTCACAGTAATAACACCTAACAGCATAAAAGACACACCAGCACCCGAAATACGCGAGGTCTACTTGCTTTAAGAGTTTCAACAGAAGTACAGCTCTCGCTTACTGGCTTCTTTAACGACTGTGTGTCAATTCCAGCGGTCATAGAGCATCGAATGAAAAATGACAGGACGATATGGTGGTTTGGATAATATGACCGAATATCTGTTGGCAGGCCTGGTTCCAGCCCATTCTTGGAAAATGGTTGAAGGAGAGCAACAGAAAACACGTGAAGATGGTTCAGCTCCCTGCACTTTGAAGTTTCGAGTCCGTCATCCAAATAGGCACGGACCCGCTTATTGGCATTAGCACCGATTTCAAGAGAAGACCTATCAGCTAGGGAACTTGATCTCAAAGTCTTCAAGTTCGAAACTTGAAAACTACAGGCTGATAGTCATTAATTGGACAAGCTCAGTTCACTGTTGCAAGCTGGCGTGACAGGCTTCACTGTCATTAGATCGTTAGTAGACGGGAACAGAGAGGCGCCTTCTCGAACATTACGTGCCTTTGCTAAGGAAAACCTTCCTAGCAACCAAAAACTCTTGACACACGCGTTCAGGTGACATCCAGAAAACACCCACACTAACTAAAAATCATTAATCTTAGTAATTGAGCAACTTAATGCACAAATTCTTGTTTTACAATAAGTTTATTACATTCCTCTACATGTTTCGAGCACTATGTGCACGAAACATGTAGAGGAATATAATAAACTTTTTTATAAAACAAGAATTTGTGCATTAAGTTGCTCAATTACTAAGATTATACTGAGACGCACGGTCGGCAAAACATTAAAAATCATTAATTATGAAGGTTGTGACTGTAATACTGTAACTCAGAGAGGCACAAATTTTTTCCAAAAATTTGGAAACCACCTCGAAATTCTAGGCGCCGGAAGGGTGACATGATGCAAGTTCCATACTGAGGATCCACAAATATTAGGCGCCGGTGCATATATTGTAATTTACTCGTCACTGCGCTATCGTACAAAACTCAGTCGCCACGGCCAATAGGCTCCCGGGATTTGTGTACCCTTGTTATAACTTATCAAGTTTGATTAGATTACTCTTGTAAAATTCTGTAACAATACGTATTAAACATCGGTTATTATCATATCTCAATTTTGAATATAATAACAGATATAAATCCCATATGAGGATTTGCGTGTGTGGTAAAGGTAAAGGCAAAGGTAAAGGTAACGTTCACCCTAAAACAGGCCACGAAGGTCCAGAGGGGTAGTAGAGGCTTAGTTCTACTCTTTCTTTAACCTCGTCACTAGATGGAGTGAGTGGGCAACGCCACGCCCCGGCCGCTTTACCCCCGGGAAAGACCAGGTACCCACCGTATAGCAGGCAGGGTGGGCCTCAGGGCCGGTCTGGACAGATGCGGAAAATCTCGCCCCCACTGGGATTCGATCCCCGGACCGTCCAGCCCGTAGCGAGTCGCTATACCGACTGCGCTATCCCGGCCCTCTTACGTGTATGGTGTTAATTATTATAACTGTATATGCAGGTAACACCAGTCAGTTCGATACACACGCCCCCATATCTCTAAGAATGTCACCTACCGGCTAGCTAAGTCCTGCAATGCACGAACGGATGTCCGGCCATAAAAGATCAAAAGACGGCGAGAGGCGCCCCACATCGACGCATACAAGTTGAGGATATTCGGTTTTAATAAGATGCAGAAGGTACAAACGTACCTTATTACAAGGCAAATCCGACCAATTTCCCGATAAGAATGAGTCGAGCACAAAACACCTGAGTTATCATAGACGGTCCCCGATCAAACACCAACAATCGTGTGGGTGATCACAGCGATTATTTTCAACGGCAAATACACTTTCGGTCTTCAAATAAAAGTGGCAGACAATGTTAGCCGAACCCATGCGACAATATCAGCATCGGCTCCCATCTCAATAAACCTTCCCAACACTTCTTAATTTTCTTGTTCAGTTGACGCAAGACAGGAAATGAAGTACGTATAACTGAACATTGCGGAGCATTCGCGTAACCATTGTTACCGTGAAAAAGCACTACGCAATTACATATTCTGGGTGTGTGTCTGTAGCATTAGTAATTTAGCATGCAAAGCGCAAGCTTCGTATTATACTGCTATCTATGGCCTCTGCGGTTCTACACTATTTTTCCACATCACACAAACGGCACAATTTTTTCCCAGAAAATTAATGAACACAAAGGTGTGCTTTTTTTCTCTATAAAGTTGGTCTGAAACATTTCTCATTCTAAAAACAATTCAGCGATATATTACCCTAAATGTACATATGTACGTCTTCACGTAAAGCGCCCGTTACTCTTGTCAGATTTTAATCAAACTTGATTTCTCTCGTCAGATTTTCGAAAAATGCTCAAATGTCAAATTTCATGAAAATCCGTCCAATGGGAGCCGAGTTGATCCACGCGGGCGGACGGACATTACGAATCTAATAGACGCTTTTCGCAATTTTGCGAAAAACACCTAAAAATGCGCTTGTACATACACATCTGTTCTGACAAAAAAGAACACAAAACCTTACACGTTAAAAATCTTGATACCAAAAATGTACGATTTATAAAACTGAATTATCACAACGAGAAAAACGTGCAGCCCCCCCCCCAAACCTGGTTCCATCACCATCACAGACTGGAAGCCAGAGCCATGGAGTATCACTACACGTGCAGCTTTTAGTGGTACCTGATTCAGGCTTCGATTATTTTACGACGCCTTTTAGTTTGCCAGCTGTGTAGACTCCCAAGATACGACATGACAACAAACAGTGGGTAAGTAAAATTCAAAAGGTGACACCGTTGGCCTATTTGAAGATACAGTACCAGATCTTACGAATGTAAACCGTTCATCGCCTCAGTCGTGAAGGGGTAACCCGACGGAAATTCAATTCTGGTCCCTTCTAAAATACAGCCTACGTCTGAAGTGTGGGGGTACGCGTTGGCACAGTTCGTTGAGGCACTGCGCTACAAGTCGGAAGATTGCGGGTTCAATTCCCAACGGTATCACTGTAATTTTTCATTGACATAATCCTTATGGGTGCACTATGGCCCTGGGGTTGACTCAGCCTCTAACAGAAATGACTACCAAAAGTATTTCCTGGGGGGGTAAAGGCGGCCGGTGCGTAGGGCTGACAACCTTACCACCTCCATGTGCCGACTGTCTTGAAATCTGGGAGCCTCAACGTCCTGGAACCCTCTGGACCTGTCCAGGCCTGTAATGGGATTGCTTTGCTTACGTCTGAAGCGTTAGGCTACTGATCCACCAGCCTACGCTTTTGTGAGACGGAGACCGGAAAGAACCGCAGACCCTACTCCACTTAGTTTCTAAAAGCGAGCCCAAGATTTTTTACGTATAAGCTACGAAATACACAGGGTTCAATCTTCGGTGCTGAGATCTTAACACACTGAAATCAATGAAGCCAGGCCCGTCTCCCTAAAATGATAAATTTCATATTTAAAATTCTGAATTCACATCTAAATGACGTTCCATAGTGACGAAATGACGACGCCTTATAGATCCATACTGCCCCGAGGACAGGATTCTCAATTATTATTGGGTAGCAGAAGGTGGTGGGATGGGGTACAGCAAGTAGAAAGGGTGCACGAGAATGAAAAGCTTCGCCCTCCTGATGGTTGGTTATGGAAATCCTATTCGTACAATACAGAAAGAGAACTGCTGGATGTCGAAGAGAAATGCAAAGCAGCAGCAAGCAGCAACTCGATTCAAATACAAGTAGGATTATTCAACTCCATCTGCCCGGAATTCCAAGTGGTTTCTCTGAGATTTAGGACCGACATGCAGGATAACAGATGTACGCAGTTCCATCTCACAAGAACCAAACTAAAGCAAAGCTTAGAATTCATATCATGTTATGCTGAGTTTCAATCACGTGTATAATTCCGAGACTTTCCAAGCACGCCGATTAATTTTCTCAGTCAAAAGCAAGCGTAATGAATGTCATTAATACAGGCTACTTATGAAAGATACCTTATTGTTTCTCGTAACGCCACATTTATTGGGAAAGAGGACTTGGTAACAGTTGTATCGACAAGGAATCAAGCATAAGACTAAGCTGCGTCGCTCATGACGAAGACATATGAATGCTCGGAAGATATGTACCTCAGGATGTTGTAGGTTATGACGTACATCACACATAACAAGTGCAACCGACACATAATTATCAATCGAGGTGTTCACACGGTAACTTTTCTCACTTGTATTTGGGAGTAGCGTGGCTCGTATCGCGGCCGAGACACCGACTAGCCTGAGGTTTGCGTGGTCGCCTTCAGTTCTTCCAGACAAACGTTCTGTTTGTCCCATAAATTAGACCACTATTGTCCTGAGAACATCGAAACTTTCTCCCTGTATTTTACTCTAAGGTGGATACAAGAAACTGTACTTAATCTTGCCTACAGCGCTTAACACTATATTTAATAAACTGTAATGAAACCAAAATCTTCCATTACAAAAACCTTATTTGCTGATCAATTAAACATATTTGGGATAAATCCGCGTCATACCGAACAAAAACACTAAAATCTTCTGCAAACCGGCAGTGATACAGTAAGCCATTGCCTTGCGTTCAGAGACCGCAGATATATACAGTTTGTGATCACAAAAGTCCTACAGTCTTCATGTAGGTTTTAATTGTATTGCCCAGGCAGCTCCAGAATATAATCGCGGTTGAACGAAAGCAGGTAAAGGTCTCTTGAGATCGCAACCGAAAACATTACGATTCGTTTACACATGGCATCTTTCTGCTGTCTCAGGCATATTCTTGAAGAGGAGGGCGTCCGTTGTAAACCGAGCCAACATTCGCTGTAAGAGGAGCTTTGACGATACCTTTTACTACGTACACGTAACAGTTATCACTAGCGCAGTGCATCTGCAGCGTAGTGTTAACGCATTACGTTACGTCTTACAGTGCCAATACTCTGTCATCACCTGGCATGTCACTGTTTTGGTTCCGGATAAGTTCGACAGGTGGTAGTGAATGATAACAACATTCTGTACTTGAGAGGCACCTATGGATCGATCGGCAATGCCGCTTCGATCTTTTCCGATAAAAAGTTGTATCCCGTTAGTAGCACCGCCAATCTATCAATCAAGCTGTCTGTGACTATTTTAGTTCACAACATGCATATTCAGCAGAACTGTAACTTCTCCGCAGACCTCTAAGTCTACATGAGAGTAAATCAATAGCACGGCTATCTGTAGATATCACAGCTAGAAACCAAAACAGTCAAATTTTACGCTGAAATTTCAACGGCCTTATACTAGTAAATAAGCATATGATTTGATATTTGTGTGACCGTGTATCGTTGATACAATAATATAAACAAGAAACCAGATGCAACAATAATAGTTTATTAATAATTTCAACCAGCTCAACACGTTTCGGGCGATAATTTCGCCCATCCTCAGGGGCACTAGACTGTGTTTACAGCTTGTGGTACAAAGCAGGTAGCATCATCGGTGTTTTATACCACAAGCTGTAAAGACCGTCTAGTGCTCCTGAGGATGGGCGAAATTATCGCCCGAAACGTGTTGAGCTGATTGTAATTATAAATAAACTATTATTGTTGCATCTAGTTCGTTGTTTATATAATTGTATCAACGATACACAGTCACACAAATATCAAATCATATGCTTATTTACTAGTATAAGACCGTTGAAATTTCAGCGTAAAATTTGACTGTTTTGGTTTCTAGCTGTGATTTCTACAGATAGCCGTGCTATAAACATAAATGATATTTTACAGAAGTAAGTGTTAAATAAAAACACACTGTCATTACAATGATATCCTCATAGAAATGATTTATGTGCAACATCACATAAAACTTTGCGCATACTTATTATTTCTGAAGATATTCTTCTCCTATGTAAATACCTAAACAAGGCCAAAGACGTATTTTTGCCATAACGTAAAGTGCCTCTTAAAAAATTAAGCCCTCCCCCCATGGCGCAATAGCCTTTAGTGGGCCAGGACCATCTCATTTTCGAGGATACGGGATCGCGGTCTCACACACCACACTCGGTAGGACTCCTCTGGACGAGTGATCAGCCTGAGGGAGAGAGCTCTACCTGACAACACACGACAGTCACAAGAGACAGACATCCATGCCCCCGGCGGGATTTCAACTCATAATCTCGGCAAGCAAGCGGCCGCAGACCGACAACTTAGACCGCGCGGCCACTGGGATCAGCAAAAGGACTGAAAATTCCACATGGTAAACCTTCAAGACAGAAGTTCCGTATAATAAATTTCATAAATATTTGCCACATTAAGAGGACAATACGAAGGCGCGCGCACGCGTGTGCAGAACTTTATTCGGGTCCTCAAGCATTGAGGTCCTCGATATTAATCATTCAACCAAAATCGATTAAGTCTGACACACATCAACACCGAAATCTTCCTCATGTTACTTGCGCATGGCCACACAATAAATTTATTACGTTCCTTCATTCGTGAGCGAACCAAATAAAAACCTTACAAACTATTTACCTCCTAATGTAGTAGAGACGGGTTCCGTACAGTTTTGTCCTTTTACTGAACAGTCTCAGATTTACCTCCTAATGTAGTAGAGACGGGTTCCGTACAGTTTTGTCCTTTTAC
>Ga0123355_10018186_pt1 | contig 11134 bp, 12 predicted proteins | sample TergutEmb28metaG_3_FD_89872 | JGI IMG/M metagenome (GOLD analysis project Ga0123355, IMG submission 89872) | Embiratermes neotenicus P1 segment gut microbial communities from Petit-Saut dam, French Guiana - Emb289 P1 | ecosystem: Host-associated > Arthropoda: Insects > Digestive system > Gut ...
ACCCGCAGGAAGTGCATGTCGAGCAAACCACTTCACCGTTATTGTGCCTTGCCATCGTGTGCTTTCGGTAAGCGGTGCATATACGGGGTATGCTGGGGATAAAGTGTTTATGAAAGAAAACTTGTTAAACTTTGAATCGGGACAGGAGCGATTAATGTATGAGGTTTAAAAGATATGATTAAAAAAGAGAAAAACGGGGTTATATATTTTGAATTTAAACACATAGCAAAAACGGGGTTAGTTAATCATTGCTTCTCCTCACGCATTGGTGGCGTGTCCAATTCGCCTTATACATCAATGAATTTAGCTTATCACATGGGAGACTCTATTTCCGATGTCGACGAAAATTTTAAGTTGATCAGCGAAGCGGTTGGGTTTGGTCACAAAAAAATTATGATGACGGATCAAATTCATCATGCAAATATTCAAGTGCTTGGTATTGATAAGCCTAACTTCAAAGAAGTTGACAGTTTAGTAACGGCATTACCTGATTATGTTTTGACCTCCTATTACGCAGATTGTGTGCCGCTACTATTTTTAGATCCAACGAAAAAAGTAATTGCAAATTCACATGCAGGTTGGCGTGGGACAGTCGAGCACTTAGCGAAAAAAACCTTAATTAAGATGGCGCAAATTTTTGCTTGTCGCCCGCAGGATGTACTAGTTGGTATCGGTCCTTCAATTTCTATGACCCATTTTGAAGTAGGGCAAGAGGTGGTTGAGAAGCTTGGGCGGATATCGTTAGACTATGAACCATATATCAAACAAAAATCTGACCAAAAATGGCATATTGATCTTAAGGCAATTAATCGTGAACAGTTACTCATGGCTGGTGCTTTAGCTGAGAATATTGAAGTTTCTGATCTATGCACATTTAAAAATCCAGACCTTTTTTACTCCCATCGTCGAGATGGAAAAAAGCGGGGGAATATGGCAGCAATGATTGCATTAAAATAACTAGTAAGGGTGATTCATAATGAAAAAATTATTACTTGTAGTAGATTATCAAAATGACTTTGTAACTGGCTCACTTGGATTTGCTGGAGCTGAATTATTAGAAGTTCCTATATTGACTAAAATTAAGCAATACGAAGCGAATGGCGATCATATTATTTACACCTTCGATACCCATTATGATGAGTACTTAGAAACACGAGAAGGTAAAGGTTTGCCAATTAAGCATTGTATTCATGAAACTGATGGGCATGCTTTGTTTGGCAAAGTTCTAGAGCATTATCAAAATGCGAATTATGAATGGGATAAAGCGATTTTTAAAGATACTTTTGGATCTACAGATTTAATGCAAGAATTGCTAGAACGCGAACAATATGATGTGATTGAACTTGTTGGATTAGTCTCGTATATCTGCGTGATTTCAAATGCTATCATAGCTAAAACAGCTCAGCCAGAAGCCGAGATTATTGTTGATTCTAATTGCACTGATGGACCTGATAAAGCATTACACGATGCCTGTTTGAAATTAATGAGTGATGCATTGCAGATTAAAGTGATTTGATTGAAGTTTAGATAAATTATTAAAAGTGAGGTTCACCAATCATGGCAAAAAAAATAGTACTAGCAGAAAAACCATCAGTCGGTCGTGATATCGCCCGCGTCTTGAAATGTACAAAATCAGGCAACGGCTATCTCGAAGGCAAAGATTACATCGTCACTTGGGCACTCGGTCATTTGGTCACCCTTGCCGACCCAGAAGGTTACGCAGACAAATATAAATCCTGGAATCTAGAAGACCTACCCATCATCCCCGAGCGCTTCAAGTTGGTGGTTATCAAAAAAACAGGCAAGCAGTTCCAAGCAGTCAAATCCCAACTAACTCGTAAAGATGTAAATGAAATTATCATCGCAACAGACGCTGGTCGCGAGGGCGAATTAGTAGCAAGGTTAATCATTGAAAAAGCAGGGGTTAAAAAGCCTCTAAAACGACTATGGATATCATCGGTTACCGATAAAGCAATCAAAGATGGCTTTGCTAAACTCAGGAACGGGCACGACTATGACTCGCTCTACCGTGCCGCGATGGCCAGATCTCAAGCAGACTGGATCGTTGGCATTAATGCTACGCGAGCTTTAACCACAAAATTTAATGCTGAACTATCATGTGGACGCGTCCAAACTCCGACACTCGCGATGATCGCCCACCGAGCCGATGAAATACGCAACTTCAAACCCGTACCATATTACGGACTAGAATTAAAAACAGATGGACTAACTTGGACATGGAAAAATTCGAAAGATAATTCTAATCGTAGCTTTAGCGAATCCCAAGTTAATGAGCTTTATAAAAAAATTAGAAACCAATCCGGAAGGGTCTCCAAAGTATCAACTGTCGAGAAAAAAGAATTTTCGCCTAAACTATATGATTTAACCCAACTGCAACGTGATGCAAATGCCATGTTTGGCTACTCAGCAAAAGAAACTTTACAAATTGCGCAAAGCTTATACGAATCCCATAAAGTTTTGACCTATCCACGGACAGATTCAAGCTATTTAAGTAGTGATCTTGTTACAACAATTAATGACCGTTTGAAAGCAGTCTCTATTTCGCCATATCGTCCTTTTGCATCGAAGCTTTTGAAAGAAAAGTTAAACACCAAAGCATGCGTTGATGATAAAAAAGTCACCGATCATCACGCAATCATTCCAACTGAAGAAACTGCACTTTTATCTAACTTAAGTGATCGCGAACGGAAGATTTTTGATTTAGTCGTTAAACGTTTCTTAGCAGTCTTATCAAAACCTTATATCTATGAACAAACAACATCTGAACTAACGGTTGCAAGTGAGACTTTTATCACCAAGCATAACCGCACAGTTTCACTTGGCTTTAAAGAAATTTATCAAACATCTGCCGAAAAATCAGCAAGTACTCAACCTAAACTTAAACAGGGAGACAAGTTCTCTAAGACTGATGTTAAAATCACAAAAGGCCAAACAACTCCACCGCCATATTTTAACGAGGGAACGCTACTTGGAGCAATGGAAAACCCCGTTGCCTTCCTAGCAGAATCAGATAAAAAATTAGCTTCCAGCTTAAAGCAGACTGGCGGTATTGGAACAGTTGCAACAAGGGCTGATATTATTGATAAATTGTTTAATAAATTCATGATTGAAAAGAGAAATCAAGATATCCATATCACAGCAAAGGGGCGTCAGCTACTAGACCTTGTACCCGTTGATTTAAAATCACCTGCATTAACTGGTGACTGGGAACAAAAACTTAGTGCAATTGAAGCAAAAAAACTAAATCAAAAGCAGTTCATGACTGAAATTAAAGACTACACTAAACATAACGTTAAGGAAATTAAAAACAGTGAAGCCAAGTATAAGCATGACAATTTAACCACAACAAAATGTCCAGAATGTGATGATTTTATGTTGGCTGTTACCGGAAAAGGCGGCAAAATGCTCGTTTGTCAAAATCGCGAATGTAAAACACGAAAAATGATTAGCAGAACAACAAATGCCCGTTGTCCAAACTGTCGTAAAAAATTAGAACTTCACGGTGAAGGTGAAAAACAAATGTTTTTTTGTAAGTGTGGTCATCGTGAACGCTTAACTAGCTTTGAAAAACGGAAGCAAGAACAAAATAAGCATGGTAATAAACGCGATGTGCAAAAGTACTTGCGAGAGCAAAATAAACAAGAAGAACCACTCAATAATCCTTTTGCTGAGGCATTAGCGGGATTTAAGCTGGATGATTAATGAATTTCTTTCATGATTTTGATAATTTATGCCAATTTGTGATATAATATTAAAGACAAATTAGGAGGCGCAATGATTATGAAGATTAAAAATTTAACTTTTCTAGCTTTAGTTGGAATACTAGCACTAACACTTATAGCTTGTTCAAATGATACTTCAGCTAACGAGGGACATGATTTCCCACCAGCTGACATGTCGGAGTACGAAATTGAAGATGATCACTATTTCTATAGTGTAACAATGTATGAAGCACTTCAACTACTAGATGATGAGTCTTTTAATGGGATTATCTACTTCGGATTTCCCGCTTGTCCTTGGTGTCAAGCAGTATTACCAGCCATGCACGAAGCAGCACTAGAAACAAATACTGATATTTTTTACGTAAGTAGACGTCATGACTTGCGAGAAGGTGAGTGGTTATATTGGGATGAGCAAATGGCTTGGTGGTTAGATGAACAAATTGAGATGAGATGGATTTATTTAGATGAAGATGGCGAGGAAGTAACTGAAGTTACTGATCAACCTCATCGCCCAAATATCTTTGTCCCACAAATTATTCACCTAAGAGGGGGAATGGTTGTTAATGATCACGAAGGCACTTTCGAAGGACATGACATGGTTGAGGAAGATGATGATAGACACTTACCGGAATTAACAGAGGAAGAATATGAAGCATTATTAGACACTTATATCACAATCTTCTCTGGTGTGCATATGTGCGAATTAGGCGAAGAAAGTTGTCCGTAATTTATTTCCGTAATTTATTATAAAAAAGGTTACCTCACTTTAAACAATAAGTGAGATAACCTTTTTTGTATTTCAAATGGACTAACCCCAGCGCTTAAATCCTGGCGTATTTCCCCGTGCATTAAGATAGAGTTTAGCTAAGATAAAAATTAACACAGCGTAGTAGAGAAAGTTAATAAATCTGAGTATCTCAATGCTGTTCATAAAAACAGCCTGAGGTAAAATGCGTAAACTAATTGGAAACATAAAAATACCATAGATTAACAAATATACAAACGAGACAATACTATACATTAACCAATCAAATCTTTTCCCAGCATGGGGCGCCCACATATACTCCGCTTTAAATAGCCAAAAGAAAATACCAATTTTGAAAAATACGCTTAACAATACGCTTAGTACAGGTAAAATTACCAGAAAGTTAAAAGGAATAACGGAAATAATTAGATTTAATAGCAATGGAAATAAAAATCTGAGTATCATTGCAATAATCCCAAAGTGATAGGCATTTCTCAACTCTTTTGCCGATGTTCGCATTTCACGAATTCCTGTTAAAACAAATACATAGCCAAAAAAATCTAAACTGAAGAATGGGAGCAAATTCAAATTAAAAGGTAATAGTGTTGATGCCATTAAAAGCGCACCGATTAACAAAAATAAGTAACCTCTTTCCATTTTTACAACCCCTTTACAACTGTTGTTAATCGCTCTAGAGCAACTTCTCGTCCAAGTAATGAAACTAATACTGGCAAATCAGGTCCATGTACACGACCACTAACACCAATACGACATGGCATAAATAAATTCTTTCCTTTGGTACTAGCTACCTTTCCAGTTGCTTTGATTGCTCCTTTAATATGATCAGGCGAGAAACTCTCTAGTGCTTCCAACTCAGCAATAAACGCTGTTAATGTGCGAGTACTCGCATCAATATCATTAGTTAAAAATGTTTTTGCATCATCGTGGAGTAACAATTCTTTATCAAAAAATTCGTCATACAAATCAACAATTTCGCTTGCATAAGTTAGACGATCAGCAAATAAACTCACCAAATCGACAGCCCACTCTGGAGACTTTCCAACTAAAATATCAGCATCAATTAAGTGTGGCATGCAAAACTCTAAAAGTTCATCTTTAGTTAAATTTTTAATATGTTGTGTGTTAATAAATGCTAATTTATCACGATCGAAAGTTGAAGGCGACTTTGACAGGCGATTAGCATCAAAAAACTTAATAATTTCCGCTTCTGTTAATACTTCTGATTCAGTATCAGGTGCATGACCTAGTAAAGAAATAAAGTTAAACATGCCCTCTGGCAAGTACCCCATCTTTGCATATTGCTCAATAAACTGTAAAGTGTCAGCATCACGCTTCGATAGTTTCTTTCCAGCTTCATTGACAATTAATGTTAAATGGGCACAGATGGGCATCTCCCAGTCAAAGGCATTATGAACCATCATCTGCTTTGGTGTATTGGTAATATGCTCTTCCCCACGAAAAATATGAGAAATCTCCATCAAGTGGTCATCAATTGCACAAGCAAAGTTATAAGTTGGAATCCCATTCGCTTTCATAATAACCCAATCACCAACATCATCAGCATCAAAGGAAATTTCACCACGAACCATATCATCCCAAGTATATGTAACATCAGCGGGCACCTTAAATCTTATTGAATATTCTTCGCGATCAGTAGGTGGATCACTCAAACAACGACGTGAGTAATGAATCTTATCCACCCCTTCTGCCTCTAGTTTCGCGCGTTCAGCTTCTAATTCTTCACCCGTACAATAACATTTGAAAGCAAAACCTTTTTCGATTAGCTCATTAGCATACTCCTGATAAATATCCAATCTTTCTAATTGACGATATGGACCATAATCACCGCCTACATCAACGGATTCATTCCACTCAACCCCCAGCCAACGAAGATAATTCATTTGCGACTGCTCGCCACCATCGACATTACGAGCAGTATCAGTATCTTCAATTCGTAATATAAATTTTCCACCTTGCGACTTAGCAAACAAATAATTAAACAGTGCTGTTCTAGCATTTCCAATATGCAACTCCCCAGTCGGCGACGGGGCGTACCTAACTCTCACATCTGACATTTTATTCTCCACCTTTTAATTTTTATCAGTCTTATTTCCTCATCATATACTTTTCATAACCAGCGTTTCTTAATTCACATGAAGGGCAATTTCCACAACCATCTCCGATAATTCCTTTGTAGCAACTCAAAGTTTTTTCTTTGATATAATCTAACTTCTCAAGCTTATCAGATAATTCCCATACTTCCGATTTATCTTTCCACATTAGAGGGGTGTGAATAACAAAATCTTCAGCCATGGAGAGGTTTAAAGTTACATTCATTGACTTGATAAATGCATCACGACAATCGGGATAGCCTGAAAAATCTGCTTCGCTAACTCCAGTAACTAAATGCTTAGCTTTCTTATTGTAAGCAACTGCCCCTGCAAAGGATAAAAATAACAGATTCCGAGCTGGTACAAATGTCGAAGGAAGTTTCGTGTTATGATCTAGTTCTACTTTCATGTCATGGTTGGTTAAGGCGTTCGGATTTAACTGCGATAATAATGACATATCTAGGATATGATGGTCAATATCAAATTCATTACAGATGTCTTTCGCGCACTCGATTTCGAGTGCATGACGTTGCCCGTAATCAAATGTTGTCGCAATAACTTCTTTAAACCTTCTCATTGCCCAAAATAAACATGTAGTTGAGTCTTGACCGCCACTAAATAAAACGATACATCTAGATTCATTCATTGTTAATCAACCTCCAAAGATTGTTGTGCCACCGTATTGGGGAAAACGTGTCATTGTAGTCACGACGATCATAATAATCATGATAATTAAAGAAAGTGTTCTTTTGTCAGCACGTATACTAGGTTCAACTTTAAGATAAAGCGCTGCTGTTGCTCCATTGAATAGGGTAATAATCGAAAGCGCAAATAATCCTTCCTCACCACCTATATTTGGGAAGAAGTTAAATAGGACAAATAGGAGGATGATGTTGAAAAGTTGAAATCCAACATATTTTGCCCATTTAATGAACTTTGGATTCTCACGCCTTTGTTTATTGAAAGCAAGAAATAGGACAACAATTGAGATGATAGGGGCAATAATTATCATTAATGGTAGGTAGAAAAATGCAAATGCCCAGCTTATAATTTGAAAATAAAGTAACCTCTCAGCTGTTTGAAATCGATTCGACTCAATGACTCTTGGATTTTGGCGCTTTTTCCAAATCAGTATGATCAACCCAGTAATCCATAGTGATAAGACCAGTGCGGGGAAGACAAAAAGAAATGCAATTGGTAATATCAATACGATTAAAGCTAAAATTCCTTGTACTACTAATCGTTTAACTTCAGTTTTATCCATTATAATTCAATCCTCTTATTTTGCCATTAAAGTAGCAAATTCCTGCCTTAACTCACGGTTTCCAGTAAAAGCAGATCCTTCATAAGTAACGGTTGTCGTCATTGAGCCTGGTTTACAAATGCCACGCGCAGTCATACAACTGTGCGCCCCGGTTATTCGCACACATACTGCATCGCTACCTGTAATAACTCCAACTATTGCTGCGATTTCCTTGCCTATGCGCTCTTGAAGCTGCAAACGTCTTCCAACCATATCTGCAATCCGTGCTAATTTCGACAAGCCAATGACTTTTTCTTTCGGTAAATACGCAATTGCAACTTCCATATCGTACATTAGTGCTAAATGATGTTCACAATAGCTAAAAATAGGAATATCCTTCACAACAACAATATCGCTTTCATTGCGTGAGAAACCTTCCTCTTCAAAAGTCACTCCAAATAGCTCTACCAACTCAGCGTTAGTGTGCGTCATCCCTGCAAAAACCTGTTCATACATCTTCGCAACACGCTTTGGAGTCCCAGCAAGCCCAGCACGCTCTGGATCATCTCCCAGCGCCAACAAAATCTCTCTAACCGCTGCTTCTATTCTCTCAATATCAATCTTCTTTTCCACTACCTAACACCCCAAAGCTCTTCTTTCAAATCTTTAATCTTTTAACTGAGCCCTGAGTTCTGAGCTCTGAATTCTAATAAAATTCGAAGAGTTTTATTTTAAACCCCTCTCATATCCTTCGGCCATATATATTTGTGTAGTTGTAATTGCAATCTAATACCATTTAAATTTTCATCAATCATTCGCGCTACAATCTTCTTTGGCTCGATCAAATCAGTAACGGGACTAAAATACACCTGACATCGCTCTATTAATTTATTAACACGTAAGCACTCAACCGCCCGATCTAAATCCCGATCTGATGAAATAACAAACTTAAATGTATCATGTGGCTCGACCACTTGCAAGTTCGACTCACACATTTCTGCTTCCATTTTACTATCTGGTAGCTTATAGTCAACTACAAAATGTACACGTTCACTAGAAAATAGTTTTTTAAAAGGAGCAATATCTATACTACCATTAGTTTCAATTCTAATCGTTAAGCGGTGGATTTTAAGTAATTTGCAAATCAACTTATCAATATCAGGTTGAATCAATGGCTCACCACCTGTCATTGTCAGATTAAAAATACCAGTTTCATTAACATAGCCACAAATCTCATCAGCTGTCATTAACTCCGATTTAGCCGTGCCATCCCACGAATACCTTGTATCACACCATAAGCAACAAAGATTGCATCCTGAAAAGCGAATAAAGGTGGCTAATTCTCCAGCACTTGGCCCTTCTCCATCAATAGAAACAAACTTTTCAATAACATTATACATCATCGCTTAACCTCTGTATAAATACAACTATTAATCGGGGTTTCATATATTTCAACCTCTAATACATTAACACCATAGCTTTTAATTCTCTGATAAATATCACGGCTTAACTCCTCAACAGTCGTACGGTAAGGAACCATCAACACATCAAAGCCAAATTCATTCTCCTTGAAAAATTCAGCAATTTTGCGACCCTCAGCATTATCTTCAAGTAGTAATTTATGATCGAACACATCACTAATTTTTTTAAGAACACCTTTGATATTACTAAAGTCATCAACCATGCCTCGCAACCTGCCCTCAGCTTGCAGATCCTCAGCTGAAACTTTCACAATCAGCCGATACCTGTGACCATGTATATTTTTACAATCACCGTCATAGTCTCCTAAGTAATGAGCAATATCCATCCCGATTTCTGACTTTAATATAAACATAACCATTAACTCCCTTTTAACAAACAAAAAACGCCACGTAGGCGGTGGCGCATCACCGTTATTTTAAAGGCGCACTTTTAAAAAAGCTACCTTTCAATATTTATAATATTCTCACTTAATGTCAAATTACGTTCTGTCGCAACTTCAATTATCCTTGGGTACTGAGACAACTCTGAAATTCTTGCACTTATCTCTTCATTTCTTCTAAGTTCATTATTTATACTCATGCGCACATGTTGAATATCATAATGAATATGATTAATTTGCGAGTCCATATATAATTGGATAAACATCAATCCAAATATACCTAACCCACACACAGTTAAAAGCATCTTTAGCGTATAAAAATCTCTCTTCGGCTTTTCCTCGACTCGTCGCCGTACAACTTGCGGTGAATCAGGTTGCTGATTTGGTTGAGGCCTCTGCCCAACGGCTTTTAATTGTGTACTTCGTTTCTCGGCAACCATACTCATTTCTCCTTTTTTACTACATTACTCTCTAACACGCTGAATGACTCTTAACTTTGCTGAACGTGATCTTTTATTTTCTGTTATTTCATCTACACTTGGCATGACTGGTTTTTTTGTAATTACTTCAAATTTAGGTAGATACTCCTCTGGAATAGATGGCAATCCACGATAAATATCATCCTCTTTTGATACTTTTGCAAACAGTTGCTTGCAAATGCGATCTTCAAGGGAATGAAATGTAATAACTGCAACACGTCCATTTACCTTCAGTATTTCTAATGCATCATTTAAGGCTTTTTCTAATACACCTAACTCATCATTTACCGCGATACGCACAGCTTGGAAAATCCTTTTTGCTGGATGTCCACCAGTACGTCGATAAGCAGCTGGTATTGCATCTTTAATGATTTCTACTAACTCTAATGTCGTTTCAATTGGAGCAATTTTGCGTCTAGCTTCAATTTTGCGAGCTACTTGCTTTGAGAATTTTTCTTCACCGTAATGAGCGAAAATCCTTAACAAATCATTAAATTCCCACTTATTAATGACTTCTCTCGCTGTTAGCTCAGCTGATGTATCCATTCTCATATCAAGTGGTGCATCTTGATGAAAACTAAAGCCTCGATGAGCATCATCCAGTTGTGGCGATGACACACCTAAATCAAAAATTATCCCATCAATTTGCGTGATACCACGAGAAGCAAGTTCCGCTTTTAAATGGACAAAATTACTTTTGATAGCTGTAAAGTTTTCACTTATTGAAGCGAGCTTTTTTGACGTCTCCTTTATCGCAAACTCATCTTGATCAAATGCATATAAATGACCAGTTGTTAACCGTTGCATTATCTTAGAGCTATGTCCACCGCCACCCATGGTTGCATCTACATAAATCCCGTCCTCTTTTATATCAAGTCTTTCAATTGATTCGCTTAACAAAACAGAACAATGTTTAAACATAGATGACCCC
>Ga0123355_10018187_pt1 | contig 11134 bp, 7 predicted proteins | sample TergutEmb28metaG_3_FD_89872 | JGI IMG/M metagenome (GOLD analysis project Ga0123355, IMG submission 89872) | Embiratermes neotenicus P1 segment gut microbial communities from Petit-Saut dam, French Guiana - Emb289 P1 | ecosystem: Host-associated > Arthropoda: Insects > Digestive system > Gut ...
ATGGGCGCGGGGGTGTTATCAGCTTCCGCGCTCCGGCAGACGGTGCCTGCCCGGAACAAGAACGATTTACCCGGCTCCGTGCATCCACGCTGGGGGCCGGGTACGGTGTTGAAGATATTCAGGCTATTATTGAGGGACAAGCCAAACTTCCAGCAGGCCGTGAAAAGGCAGCGGAGCCTGTCGGATCGACGCAGGCTTCCCCGCGTAAAGTCAACCTGATTATTGACATCCAAGAAAAACTGAAATCCGGCAAAGGCCCGGCGTATGAGCGTTGGGCCAAAATATATAATCTCAAAATGATGGCGGCGGCGCTCCAGTATTTACAGGAGAACAATCTGCTTGACTATGGGGACTTGGCGGCAAAAGCGGAGGGTACTGTTGAGCGTTTTCATAACCTTGCCGGGGAGATCCAAAAGGTTGAAGCGGCGATGAAGCGCAATGCCGAGCTAAAAACCGCCATTATTGACTACGCCAAAACCCGCCCCGTGTTTGAGGGGTACAAGGCCGCGAATTACAGTAAAAAATATCTCGTGGAGCATGAGGCTGATATTGCCGTCTACCGGGCTGCGGGTGCTTCTCTAAAGGAACTTCTAAAAGGTGAAAAGCTACCCAGGATGGACGCACTCAAAGCCGAGTGGCAAACGCTAATAACCGAGAAAAAGGCTTTGTATTCGCAATATCGGGCCGCGCAAAAAGAAATGCGCGAGGTCGTGGCGGTTAAATCGAATGTGGATCATCTGCTCGGCCTGACGGACGAGCCGAAAACAAAGGAAGCAGAACGACAGGCCACTTCTGGACATTTTGTCCAGAAGTCCGATTATAAACAAGAAAGGTAAAATCATATGCAAAACAGAAATAGATCAAACCGACCACGCCCACGGCGTAGGCGAAGCCGCTTGCCTATTTGCGCAGCACTCGTGCTGGTGCTGGCGGCAATCGGTGTATTCGCGTTTTTCCATTTCAGCGAAGAATCCCAAACATACACGCCCGATGTATCAGGCTATCCCGCTGAAACGCCTGCTATAAACTTTGATGATCCCGATATAACGGTACACACAGCCGACTATGGGATCGCAGTGATAAATCCCGCAAACACCGAAGCAAGGGCTTCACGGTCAGTATCCGATCCGTCCGAAATCTGGCAGGGCGAAGCCGCGCACACCCACGGCGGGTTTACACTGCCCGTGGCAATGGACGGTGAAAGCATAGGTGTGTTGACGATCCCGGATATCGGCTTATCGGTGCGCGTGTATGAGGGCGATAATTACATGGCTCTAATGGAGCGCGGTGTTTGGCATTTTCGCCACGCATCGGCGTGGTACGGCAATATTTCTTTGTCGGCGCACAATGTAAATCTCGATGGCTCTCCGGGCTATTTCCTACATTTATATACACTTCGCCCCGGTGCCGTTATTCGATATCAGACCGCGCTGGGTGTGCGGGAGTACACGGTTGAATCAATCACGGAGATATCTCAATATGATTGGACGCTGTTGGATCGAACAGAGGATAACCGAATTACGCTCATAACCTGTATTTCGGGCCGGGCTGACATGAGGCTTGTTGTACAGGGGATCGAGAAAGTTCGATACCCATAACGAAAAATCATACATTTGGGCCGCTGTCATTTTGACGGCGGCTTTTGCTATGCCGCAAATCACTTCTGGACATGTTGTCCAGAAGTGGTCTGAAAATATATTTCACGAAAGGACTATTTGTTTATGAGAAACAGGATATTGGCTATATTGCTTGCAACGATCATGCTGATTACTTTCGCCCTGCCTGTATCTGCCAGCCAAATACGGCAAATATGGCACGAAGAAATCACTATTGAAACTCACACCAATGAGCAGCCGCCTTTGCCCGACTACGAGGCAGCGGATGAAGAACCACCCGAACAAACAATTCCACCAACTGAGCCGGAATACGGCGAGGGCGATGTTGTTGCCGGTTATGATTACGACCCCGGTCCCGGCGATCTTCCCCCGGTGGATGATGAGGATATTGTCTATGAGCCGGAAGCGGACGATCCCCCGACAGACTATCCGCCGGAAGAAGATGAAGAATTGTACGAGCCGGAAGAAGAAACGCTCCCCGAGTACGATGAACCCGACTTCGGTGATCTGGGCGATATGCCCGCTGACCTCGCGGCTGCTCTATTGGCATACGCAGAGGGCGCTCAGAGGGCAATCGCAAACCGCTCGCCTATAGCGCCAGCGGCTATGCCCGGCGATATTGGCACCATACAATTCACAAACCAATCTCCCGGCAATTTGCCTATTGATTTGAATTACTGGCCTGTGATAAACTGGGTTAACCGACCGGGTGAAGCAGGCACACCGTTTTGCGCACGTTTTGGCCCTGACCCACGCGAAGGGGTGCCATATGTAGCTGCCGCCCACTCCAACACTCAAATATTACGCCTGCTGGTGGCATACGAACAAGGTCTTACCAGTGACCGGCTCGGTGTACAGGTTGCCATTTGGGGAATTACAGAGGGCTGGCAAACTTGGTCTAATTGGGATCGCGCTGCTGCTGCTCGGACGGCAGGCCAGAGCGCGGATATTGCTGGCTGGAGGCTGCTGCGCTTTACCGGCCCCGCTGGATCACAGCCGCTTTTCGCCGTGGTTCCCCCTGACGATGATCCATATGATCCGTATGACCCATACGACCCGCCGGATGACGATGATAAAGAATTTGAAATCCGCTGGTATATAGAATCACACACCGAAACTACATTTGTGCGCGAAGCGTCTATTGAGATTACCGATGCTCGCGGCCAGCTTATGATTCGCAAGCAAAATCAAGATCACGACCCGCTTGTGGGCGCTTTGTTTAATATTCGCATTGACTTTTCAGACGGCACACACCAGCAAATAAACGGCTGGGAAGCCTATAATGGCGGCAGGCTCCTAACTTGGAATCATCCTGTAGGCAATCGGGACGCCGCGACCGTCACCGTGACCGAAGTGCGGGCACCACAGCATTACACCATTGATGTGAATAATACCCGCACGGTAACGGTATCTCCATCGTATACTTTGTGGGAGCATGTTGTCTATTGGGAAGAAACTGTCACATCTTACACATATTGGTGGGAAGTCATACTCATTGTAAACGGTGAAGAAAACACTGTAGATAGAATTGAGTATTCATCCGGCCAGAATGTTTCCCGTTCTGCGTGGAACCGCAACACAACCACGGCCTCGGTTGTGGGCGATTTGCACCAGTCGGTCACATTCGTAAACGTGCGTGAGCGCGGCCAGCTTATCGTATACAAGAGGTGCGCTGTCACAGGCCAACTTTTGAGTGGCGCTGAATTTTTGGTTGAGGGCATTGATCTTGGCAATGCCGGAACCTTTAGCCAAACAGGCGTTACCGGGCCGGGCGGATATGTTGTATTTAATGGGCTATTTCCGGGCAGCTACCGCGTCACGGAGCAACGTGCGCCACACACTCACAACACAGACGCACCGCCCCAAACGGTCACGATTCAATCAAACGAAACCGTGCGCGTGACATTTAATAACACCCGCAGGCAGGGCCTCTCCATCCTCAAAGTAGACAATTATGGCAACCCCCTACAGGGCGCTATATTTGAAGTCAGGGGTGGCGGCGGTCAGGTTTTAGGCTCTTTCATAACCGATCAAAATGGCTTAATCATCATACCTTACCACTACTTAACGACAGGGTATCTAATCGTCGAAGAAATTCAAGCGCCCGATTTTTTCTTGATTGATACGGAAAATAATCCGCAAACCATCTGGATTGACAACACCCAGCAAAACGCAACCTATTCTTTAGTGTTCAGGAATTTCAGGATGCCGTCTATCGAAATCATTAAGGTGGATGCAGCCGACCCGACCGTAAAACTGGCTGGGGCTGTATTCCGCATCACCAACAGTCAAACGGGCCAATATTGGGACGTTATCTCGGACGCGAACGGACGCGCATATCTGCCGGGGCTTGAAATTGGAACGACGTATATCATAGAAGAAACACAAAGTCCGGCAAATTTCGTGCGTTCTCTATATCGCAGGGAAATTGTGCTGCGCGAGAACCGCACCCATACTATCATTTTACCTAACGAAAGAGAACCGTCTCTCACCATCGTAAAACGATGCGCCCACACCAACGAAAGGCTCAGTGATGCCACATTCCGGGTAAGTTGGAATAACGGCGCTTCCTTTAGAGACGTTACAACCGGGCCGAACGGAGAAGTGCTGGTTGAGGGCTTAGAAGTTGGTTCGCACTCCATAGTAGAGCGAACCCCGCCCCCGAATTTCTTGTTAAGCGATGAAATCATTAATATTCAGCTTGGCCCCGGTGAGCATAGGGTAGTCGAATTTTTTAACGAGAGAATCCCGACTTTCACCATCCGCAAGGTGTGCAGCGTAACAGCTACCCCGCTCCAGCACGCTCGTTTTAGAATTGAACGTATCACCGATACAGGCATTGAGCTTGTTGGGATATTCACGAGCGATGAAAACGGAATTATCTTCGTTGATAATGTAGGCGTTGGGCGGCTGCGAATTTTGGAGGAATCCCCACCGCCGGGCTTCGTTTTGGATCGTGAAATCCACGAGGTCACAATTTTAGCCGGGCAGGACTATGAGCTTATCATAACCAACACGCCAAAAGCGCCCATATTCATCCGCAAGACAGACGAGCGCGGCAATCCTTTGGCGGGCGCTGAATTTCGCGTTACCACTATGAACGGCTCACTTGTGGGGATTGCAACATCCGGCATCACAGGGTACGCAATCATTCCATATGTACAACCGGGCTGGCATTTGGTCGAAGAGGTCAGAAGCCCGGAGGGGCATATTTTATCGAATGTGCCTGTTATGGTCGAGGTCTTTGCGGGCCGACCGGCGACCGTATCATTCGTTAATTATTCCAAACCGATTTTGCAGATATTGAAATTATGCTCGGAAACTTTGAGGCCGCTACAGGGAGCCGTATTCGTCATAACCGAAGCGGACGGGCGGCATATCGGGGAATTTACCACCGGCTATGATGGACTTATCACCCTGACCAAAATGCCGGGTGTTTTTATAATTTCTGAATTGCGCAGTCCCGATGGATTCATTTTGGACGGCACCCCACGCACTGTTGTTCTTGAAGCAGGCGGCGGTGTGACACAGATCGAGCATCGCAATACGCCTATTCCGGGGCTTTTGCTCACAAAACGATGCAGCAGCACTCACCGCGTAATCCCGAACACAGCGTTCAACATAACGGAGGTTAGAGGGCATTACAGGCGCGACTTGGGCACGTTTGTCACTTCGGATAATGGCACCATCTTTATCCCGGAGCTATCCGAAGGATATCTGCTCATAACTGAAACTAGGTCGAGTCCCGGATTTTTCAAAGACCCGGAGCCTATACTGTTTTTTGTTCAGGCCGGGCGCTTGAATACTATCGAGGTGTTTAACGATCCATATGCGAATATGAGATTATTGAAGATATGCGCAGTCAGTAGAGAGCCGTTGAGCGGCGCTATATTCAGATTATTTGACTATCAGCGGCGCGAGATCGGAACCTTTACGACTTCGGCGACAGGCGAAATCTTACTAACAGGAAAACCGAGCGGCACCTTTTTCTGGCAGGAAATTTCCAGCCCCGATGGATTTTTGAAAGATAACAGAATTACGCAAATTGAGTTGATCGCGGGCTACGCTACCAATATCGAGTGGCCGAATACGCCGCTTGGCTCCCTTAGAATTTTGAAAATCTGTGCAAGCACCAGAGCACCGCTCTATAACGTTGAGTTTGAATTGTTCGACTACTCCGGGGCATCACTTGGGCGCTTCACGACAAACCGTGAAGGGGTCATCTTGCTTAACCGCACACTGGCTCCGGGAACCTATCAACTAAGGGAAACACGCGAAAGTCCGGGCTTCTACCGAGATGAGCGGATGCACACCGTTGTGATCGGGGCCGTGGGCCAGACCACAGAGCTAATCGTGGAAAACCAGAGGCTCGGCTCGCTCAGAATCGTAAAGGTATGTTCAGAATCCGGCGGCAGGCTCCGGGGGGCGACATTCCTTTTGTCTGATGCCGGGAATAACATCATCGGTGAGCATACCACAAACGAGCGCGGGGAGATATTCCTGCAATACACATTCCGCAATGAGACCATACGCATCCGGGAGATTAGGGCGGCAACAGGATTCGTCCTTTGCGATCAGGTGCGCGAAGTCCAGACGCGGATAGGTGAAACGGTGGAGATCATGATTGAAAACGATCCAATGCGCGGGCGGATTCAGATAATCAAACGCGCTGCCGAAAATAACACTATAACAGGCCAGCGGGCCGGAGCCGCACTCGCGGGCGCGACATTTGAAATTGTCAATGAGCGGCATGAGGTTGTGGACACCATAACCACCGATAGCCGGGGAATCGCGGTTACAAGGGATTTGCCTTTAGGCAGATACGCAATCCGTGAGACACGCGCACCTGAATTTTGGCTGCTTTACGATGGTGTGTTCTTCGCGGAGATCCGAGCGCATGATGATTTTATTCAGTTTGAGGTGCTGAATTTCCCCGCTGAAATCAATGTGACGGTGGAAAAGCGCGGGCCTGACGAGGCGAACGCCGGGGATGTTATCCGCTATGATTTTAGCAATATCGTCAATGCCAGCAACATCCCTTTGAATGAATTTTATTTCCGCGACCAACTTCCCCGTGAGGTGATCTTGGAAACACTTTCAACGGGCAGATGGAGTGACAGGCTTAACTACAGGATTGTTTACCGCACAAACCTAAACAGCCAGTACCGGGTATGGCGCGATAATCTTTTGACAACGGCAAACCATGAGCTTAACGTAGCTGATCTAAGGCTTGCGGATGGCGAATATATTACCAGCTTCCGCTTTGAGTTTGGTACTGTGCCGCCGGGCTTCCGTGAAACAGAAGCGCCATATATTACGGCGAGGGTGCGGGACGATCTGGCGCACGAAACGCGCATAGTCAACCGGGTTGAAGCCGGGGGCAGAAGTGGTGGCGAGTGGGCCTACGATACAGATTCTTGGGTGACGATTGCGCTGAGTACCCCACGCGGGCCGTTGCCGCAGACAGGGCTGCAATAGCAGATATTTTTATGCGGTAAGTCCAATTCGATTTTATCACGGACTACCATTGATTACAAGATGTATTTTCACAGGTGGATGCGGGGGCCAATGCTCCCGCATCCACGCACTTTAAGGAAATGAGGCGATAGCCGCATGACGCAACCAATAGGCGCTTCGCGCCGGACTTCTGGACATGTTGTCCAGAAGTGCAGGGGTTTGGGGCTGGCCCCAACAAGCAGGATTTTTCAAGGCGGTAGCCGTTGAAAAATCGCCAGTGTCATGACACTGGCACTGCTTGCGGGTTTGCGGGGACAACGTAGCTATGCGGTTTTTGCTTGCTTGCCATAAAATCAAATTTGCTGTATTGATGGTTGTTATATATTTTGTAGTAATTGATTTTCACGCAATCCCGGTCTTTTCCAAAGGGCAGAGAAACAATATGGATTTTTTGTGGGTAGGTATGTTATAATCTATGTCAGAGTATTTATATTAGGAGTATAAATATATGGCGATAGATAAAGGTAAAAAATACTGGCATGGTGATTCACCAGAGGATATTATAGAATATTTGGATGAATATTCCGAAAGTGAAATTGACAAGGTGGTTATAACAAAATGCAGACAATGTAGCTCTGACATTTTCACATTCAAAGCAGATAGTTTTGAAGGAGCGATTGAAGTTACCTGCATAGCTTGTAAAGAAAAGCGTTTATTGCTCGATAGTGAAGAGCATTGGGATGAATGTGAGCCAGAAGAAGCGAGTTGCCCAAAATGCAAAGAGAGCCAATTCAATGTAGCGATAGGCTTTGTTCACAGAGAAAGCGGCGAGGTTAAGTGGGTTTATATTGGCAATCGTTGTGCTAAATGCGGAGTATTAGGTTCTTGTGGTGATTGGAAAATAAATTATTCGCCTACAGATGAAATGGAAAATAATGCGTAACAAAATTCAGTAGAATTATTAGGTGTTGCAAGGCTAGTCTGCAAATACAGACTGTAAAATTTATATATTTTATGGTGGGTGAAAAAATGTCATTGTCTCTCATGAAAATTGAAATTCTGAACATAATCAAAGTCAGCACAATGCTTGTTTTTGCCGCTTTCTTTTTAACAGGCTGTGTAGCAGAAACCATAAATCGTAATCGTGCAGACGCAACATTGCCATTTGATTCGTTTTTACAGCACTCTCTTGGGGAATATGAAATTGCGCGGCAAAGAAGCGTGAGCAGAACTGAATTGCGAAATACTTCCTTTTTTGTAGAGCGTATCAGGATAAGGGGAACTGAATGGACACTTGCTTATACAGACCATACAGGGCAAGAGCGCAGACTTGCAATTGACAATCTATCCAGTCCAACTCAATCTCCAAGCCAACTTTTTGCAGAACAGCGTTTTGCAAGTGTAGTGCTGGAACATGCGGAAGCGACTATAGAGGGGCAAGCGATGGAACTTTTAAATGAACATTTTACAGACCGTGAGATACGTGACTTTCAGATATCAATTGAAATTGAACGTGTCGGACATTTTGACGTCAGAGAATCCAATTTGATTGACGCAGAGACTGGGATATCGCTTGTTAATTTAACACCACAAGAGCTTTTCTCGTTTCAAAGGTACAATGTTATTATTGATACTCGTGTACCCACGGAAGATTTGAGAGAAAGCCCTGAACTTAGGGCAAGATTTGAGGATTTGCTCTACGATGTCATCGCACATTTTGAAGATGAAAGTCTTGTGCTTTCATTTGGAAACCTTACAATTCTACGATACAATGCAAGGTTAGGAGAATTGGTCTGGAATGAGCGGTTAAGATTCGATTGACAAGCAAGATATACTTGTGTAGGTGTGGACTCAAAGAGGAACCTCTTTGATTTTATTCCATAAATAAAACATAATGCAGTACAGTCGTTAGACCATGTAAGCGATTCAGTAAGCAGTGGCAAGAGAAATTTATATTTTTGGGGGGTGTAGATTGATGAGTGTACTAGATTTTTTTGATATATACACTGGCTTAGCAAAACAACTTTTTGAGGCATTGGCGGAAGTTCATCAATTAACACGACCAGATGAATATAGTGATAGGCCACATTGTTATATTTGGATTGATGATATATTGTCAAAAGCCTATGAAGATGCTGATATTGAAATTAAAGATTGTTTCACACTGTCTAGTAAACAATGGAATTGGTATACCCACGCTCCACATTGCGATTTTACCTGCTTAGATGCTGCTGATAAAACAAATATAGAAGCAAATTGGTATAACTACAATATTGTCGATTCGGGTTTCTTAGCTCATTTTCTATTAACGTATCCACCAGCAAAAAAAGCAATAAGTGGTTTTGAAATTAATTTCCACACTATTACGGATATGCTTGAGAAGTATGTCAAGGACGGTTATCTATACAGGATAGAGAATAGCGTTGATTTTATTAGGTTAGAGCATATGCGTACTCTTGATAACGCTTATATGGAATGGTCAGGTTAGAGCATAACTCAGTACGAGCGTTAGACCGTGTAGGCAGTTAGACAATCAATAGCAAGAGAAATTTTATATTTTGTATGGAGGATGTGTATGAGGCGAATATTTGTTACGTTATTACCGCTAATGGTGTTCTTGCTTTCTGCATGTGTAAGCTCCCAAACAACAAGCGAAGGAGATACAGATTTGCTTTTCGGACCCATCATTAACGCTACAAGCAGACCTTTGGGGTTGAATCTAAACGCTGATAATGTGGAGAAAATTGAATTTCTCACACTATCGTTTGAGACGGCAGACAATGTAGTGTGGATTGGAACCCAAGGCAAGGACGGAGAAACAGGGGGAAGATATATGGCAATTATCAACACATATACCGATGAAGCTGATATTTCACGATTGATCAATTTTGTCAACTCCTTGTCATTAACGGATTACGGAATTGTACAGTACACTGTCAGACCGTTTCAAAACTATAGAATAACGTATAATGACGGCACTACTGATTTTATTCAACTTGTTTTTACAACTCTGTTTTATAACGATTCTGTTTTTCGCATAACGTGTGGTGGCAACACTATGGAGCTTGGAAATATACTTGATGGGATACATGGTGAAGCAAGCGATTAAGGAACTAATTCAGCATAACGCAGTACAAGCGTTAGACCGTGTGGGCAGTTTGGCAATCAATAGCAACAGAAATTTATATTTTGAGGAATTGGTAAGCATGATTAAGGTTAATCGAATTTGGTGTAATTTCTCACGCGATTTGGAGTTAATATTAAAGCGTCCTCGTGTTGATTGTAGGATTAGCGAATATGTTGTTGATTGTATTTACAAGACAATTCCACAACTTGATAAAATCTTAATTAAGAACGATTACAACATATCCTTGTCTTTCGATTATAAAATCACTACACAAGAGGATAATGAAAAGAATATTTCGCTTTATGGTATGAGTACTGCGCAAAGACTGGAGGCATTTGGATATTTTACAGATTGGGATTACAATACAGATGATACAGAGTATTGGATTCATGGGAAAAGATCTACTCTTTTGAACATAGTGTGTAATTCAGTTAAGTTTAACGAAAACATAACTCCTCGAGAATATGCAGACCTAGTGCATAATATGGTTAGCGTATTGCTGAAAAGATGGTATAAAAGAGTTACTAAAGAAATAATGGACGAGAGCAAAAGCGGAATGGATTATGCTTATATAGAGAGTTTTTGCTTCCCGGCAGCTTTTGAAAATCAGAAATATTCAGATGACCTCGTTGACAACTATTTGCGTTTTTACAACAGAGAAGCAGGGAACGTTGTACCGAATCTAAAAGAAGCATACAAAAACCATTACAAAGAACAATAGGAGCTAAACCTCTACAATACATTATAAGCATTAGGCCATGCAGCGCGTTTGGATAATCCACACAATCGCTCGAAGCTAATTCAAAAAGGAACGTCCCGTCAATTAATAACACCATTTGTCAAGGGGCGCAATGATATCCGGGCAGAAAAAACACGGCGATTTTGAGATTTCCTCAGAATCGCCGCTGCAAATATATGGGTTTAGAATCGCCTA
>Ga0123355_10018188_pt1 | contig 11134 bp, 7 predicted proteins | sample TergutEmb28metaG_3_FD_89872 | JGI IMG/M metagenome (GOLD analysis project Ga0123355, IMG submission 89872) | Embiratermes neotenicus P1 segment gut microbial communities from Petit-Saut dam, French Guiana - Emb289 P1 | ecosystem: Host-associated > Arthropoda: Insects > Digestive system > Gut ...
GCGATATTTCTGATAGAGTCCTTGGCTGCAGCAGTCCTATACGTAATCTCCGCACAGGGGAGGCCCCCGTCCATTAATGCCTTTGCCAAAGCTACCGCGTCTTTGGCGTCTTCTAGCTTGACTACCGGCACTATCCCGATCCTTCTGATTTTTTCGAAAATGGTATCCATGCTATATTACCCCTTTCATTATTTTCAATTAACGCCATTATAACAGGAGTGAGCAAAGTCACAATACTGGCCAATCATTAGACTTGCTCGGAAATCAATTTTCGCCTGCTTACGGTACAAATATATTTAGTGTATAATCGTCCTATAAAACTTTTACCAGAAAAGACAAAACCATGAAGGATTGTATAGCCTATGAACTTCCACATACACAAAAAACCCATCAGGCGAAGCCCGTTACGTCTCTTTCTTGGCCGGATATATTTCAGATGCAAACGTCATATCATGTGGCGTTTTGGCGGCTTATCGGCAAGCTTACCAAAGCCAAGGGCTACAAAAAGGGCATGGTGCTAAAAAGCGGCACCATCACAGCTAAAACCGGCGGCGGGCTGTGCCAGCTCTCCAATTTAATATACTGGATGGCCATCCACACTCCCCTAACAATTAAAGAACGCCACCGTCATGGCTATGATGTGTTCCCGGATTCTAACCGGACACAGCCCTTTGGCAGTGGCGCAACATGTTTCTATAATTACGGCGATTTAATGATTAAAAACGAAACCTCGCACATTTTCCAGCTCAATCTTAATATCACCGACCAGGATTTAGAAGGCGCGTGGCTTTGTGACAGCCCAGCCTCATTCATATACGAGGTATATGAGAAAGAGCATCAAATGCGGTCGGAATTTTGGGGCGGCTATACCCGCCATAATTCCATCTATAGGCGTAAATATGACTTAAACGGCAATATCCTCACCGACGAGTTTGTGGTAGAAAACCATGCCATTATGATGTACGCCCCGTTTATTACCGATAAGTCAGAGCTATAAAGCCATTACAATCCCGCCACGATTGGCATATGTGGCTATAACACCTTTACATTCTTCTATCAACACATCCTTTACCTTAAGATGCTTTAGTATTTCGTCTTTAAGGGCTACGGCCTTTTCATAACACTTGCAATGGGATATGGCTACTATCCGCTCTTCTAGGTTTTGGGTATTATTTTTTATTGTCTCTACTAGCTTGGTTACGGCTTTGTTATACCCACGGGCCTTGTCTACCAGCTTTATCTCCCCTTCTAGGTCGCCACATATGGGCTTAACGTTTAAAAACGAAGCCAGCTTGGCGATGTAGGGGTTGATTCTCCCGGTTTTAACAAGGTTATCGTATTTGTCTAAAATAAAATAGGTACGCATATCTTTTATCTGGTGGTTAACCTGCTCTATTACTTCCTCCAAGCTATGGGTGCCCCTTTTTATCAGCTCGGATATTTTCATTGCAATAATGCCCTGGCCTACAGAGGCTGTTAGGCTGTCAAAGACATGGATAAATTTCTTGCCACATTCGTCTAGGTACATGCGCTTGGCAGTCATTGCACTTTGATATGTGGCACTTAACTTGCTTGAGAGTGTGACAACAAAGACATTCTCGCCGGTTTTAAAACGCTCGAAAAAGAGGTTAGGCGACGGTGCCGAGGTTTTTACCCCCACGGTACTGTTTTCCATGTGGGTCAAATAATCTTCGATAATTAAATCCTCGTCGTCTAAGTACACCTTGTCTTCTAATTCCAGATTTAATGGTACATAGGATAGGTTGCAATGCTCGTGGTTTATTTTCTCCTTGCTGATGTCGCAGCCGCTGTCTACTACTAAATTAACCATAATGACCTCCCTCTGTGCAATTTTTTTCCATGGGCACAGTATATACCAGAAATATGTTCCTGTATAGTCTACATATTATGGCAGCTTTATATATATCACCTGCCTTGTGTGGTCGGCCTCTATAATCAACCCATTTACATCATTAATATTTATATGTGCTCTTCCGCTTATTTCTGTGGCCTGGGCGGGTAGCTGGTGGTATTTTGCTATTAAAAGCTCACGGTCCACAAATATTTGCCCCTGGTAATAGTAGCCGCTGTAAGCCCCGCGCATCCACAATGGGCCATCAGTTCCACCTTGCTCTAATCGGCTAAGGAAGTGGCTGTCGGCAGTGGCTTCTTGGTAAGCGTAAATAATACGCTCCTCTCGGGTTAGGGAAAAATCATCCCCTTGGGCCGTGGTGTTACCATGGTTTCCGTAGACGATAAGCCTTACCCTTGGGAAGCTGTCACGTATTGTTTCATATACCCTGGTAATTTCCGCTGCTGCTTCGGGTACGCGGTAGACATAATCCCTACGGGAAAAATGGCCTATCCCCATTGGCAACAGCATTATGGGCTTGTAACGCTGGAAGCTTAGATAAAAGGGTGTCAGCGTTTCAATTATATCTGCATAAAAGCCTTCCGGTCCTTGAGCAGCCAGTGCCTGTAAGCCCACCCAATCCACAACATCATGGCCGGGGTAAAAGGGGCTTTCCGTTGTAGAGGTATTATCGTTTGTATGCCATACAAAGGCCAATCCCGGGGCGTAAGTACGAAAAATAATCCGCACATACCTAAAAAGCAAGACATAGTCTTCCGAACTCATTGCGGGCGTTGTGGTAAGCGGGTTAAACACCACAAACATAGGCAAGTTATAATTCCCCAGCTCATAGGCTAAAGACGCAAGCTCTGCCAGAGGAAAGTCATCCTCTGCATCCTCTGGCATCCGTAGAATGATAAGTGGCGTGGTTTGGGCCGCTATGGCCTGCAATATCCATGTTGTTGGGAACTCGTCACCTATTGTCATGTCGATGGCAAACACCGCGTGGTTTTTATCTACAGTAGTTTCAAAATCACGTTTATTCATACCAGGGCCAAGCCATACACCCAGGTATGCTCCCATGTCCGGCTCATATAGTGCCCTGGTTATGTCATCACCGGCATATAGCACAGCAAAGGGAACCGGGTCGGCCACTTCCGCTACCGTTTCTACTACGGCCTCATCTTCCACTACATCATAAAACCGGCTGTCGGGCTCCTCTTCCCTTGCCGGAAAGAGAAAATCTGGTGCACAGCCGGTTAGAAACAGTAAGGATATTAAAATGAGTGTGACCCGCTTTTTCATAGGCTCATCCAATCTTTTTAGTTGGAGTCTCACCTATTTAGAAATAATTTAAACCCTATCGCGGCTTTCTTCCGTATCCAATGTAAGCTCCAATCGCTTGTTAAAGATTTGGTAGACATAAGAAATCCCCATTAGCACAACCCCCATCACAATAAACGAGACAATCCTCTGGGGCTGTGAAAGCCCCGTTAAATCCAAAAGAAACACCTTCCCCACAGAAAGTAGTGCAAGCCCAAGCCCAAGCCGCCGCATTAGTTCATATCGCCGGGTAAATCCAATGACTATCCAAGCAAGTGCGGCCAGAATATACACTACGCTAATCCATATATTATCAAAGCCAACATCATAATGGGCCATAAGGTTTTGGGTAGTTATAACCAAAGTGTACACAGAAACAAGAACCTGCACTGTTGAATTACCTACACTTCCCTTGGCCGCCAAATGCCTAAGTAAATTATACAGGCTGATAATAGATAACCCGCCAATAAATAGAACTAACACGGTAGCTATAACAGTAACCCCCGGACGTCCAGCCCCAACACCGATAGGCACATGGCTAAGGTTATATGACACATTTAATGCAATCAGTCCCGTAATTCCCAACGCATACAATAAGCATGTCAGTATTAGTATACCATCATCAAACAGCATTTTAGCCTTTGCTAAGCTATAAGCAAACGCCCATGTCAGCACGGCCCTAACCGCCCATATTAAGTAAACATCGTTTAAGGGATAAATCCAGTTAAGCCGACCTATCATGTGGGTTGTCATGTACATGATAAAAACCCATACATTCGCCAGCACTAAAAATTTGTATATCCTATGCCACTTAGCAAAAAAAGCTTTCTTGTATATGAAAGCACCTAAAATAACAAAGCTGCCCACCGTCACTAAAAAGTATCTAAGGGCAAACCTCAAGTCACGGAAATTTGTTACATACGCCTGAATATCCACAATAACGAACACAAGAGCACATAAGCCAAAAATAATCATCCCCGCATACTTAAAGCGGCGGTTTGCCTTGATAATTCCATAAACGCTTAAAGCTACACCTTGCAAAAGCCAGCCCAGGCTTAGCCAAACCAGCTCAAACTGGAACGGGATAATAAGGACAAAAAACACTGCCCCCGTAAGAAGAGCCAAGTCACGCATAGATTTAGCATTTTTGAATTTTTTATGAAGCACAAACGCCAACCCAAAATAAACCGCTGAAAACGCAATAGCCAAAAGCCCCATAAAATCGCCCCAGCCAAAGAGGAGAAAAGCAATATAAATAGTTAAACAGCTAATAAAGGTATTGATGGCCATAACCACTGCATCGGCGGCGTTAAACCGCTGCTTTGTTACATATGTGCCGATGACAGGGATTGCCGTGTAATTGGCAAAGGCAAGGAAGATATAGCCTGCCAAAATAGGGTATGACACATAAACACCCACAGGCGGATTAGTCCCCATATATAAAAGAGCCCACACAGCCACAATATTAAAGCTAAGCCCCACAAATGTAGAAACCGTCCATTTCATTTTAAATGAAACCAGCAGCACCAAGAGATTAAGAATAAGATAATGAACCATGAGGGCATAAATTAGGTTGATATCAATTATAATGCCAAAAAAGGGCATATGCCCCCCAGCAAAGGCTAAAATCAATATAAGCTGCGACCGGTAGCGGGTAGAAAGCATAAAGGCCACAGCTGTAATGGCAATACAAATCACCAAAGCCGCTAGCATCCCAAGTACATCCAGTGCAAAATAGCTAAAGGCCAAAGCTACATATAAGATAGCAATGCCTCCCGCAGAAATGCCAAGGGATAATACATTAGCCTTGCGGCGGCTAAAAAACTCCCCAATTACAAGCATAGCCCCACCAAAGATAAATATTCCTATGGCCCGCTGGGCATCTGTAAGCCTGACTACAGTAAACTGGCCCACAAATATCGCGGCGATGATAAGCAAAATTATCCCTATTGTGCTAATTAGATTAAGCCCTACAAAGCGTTCGACGTTGTATTTTTTTGCTAGGGCTACTACTTGATCTTGGGTGATTGGTTCTTTAGTTAGCCGGTTGTAGGCGTCTTTATCTGCATCTAAAAAAGGGCCATGAATTGCGGCTAATTGAGCTTGGGCTGTTTGAACGGCCAGCCAGGTCTCATCTCTTAGCGATTGATATTTATTGTAAAGCGGGTGGCTCATGTCTATATTATTTCGCCTTAATGAGTATAATAGCTGGTCTATACGCCCCTTTATATCAGCTTCGAGAGCGGTTAGCTTGTCCGATTCGCTTTTGATGGAATGGCCGAAATATATTTGCAGCTTTTCCTTTGATTTGTCTGTAAGCAGGGCACGCTCATTTTCCGCATGAGCGTACAGAGCTGCTTTTAGTTGAGAGTTATGCTCTTTTAGCTGGCTGGCGTGGGTGGATAAGGCTTCGTGAGCGGTAGTTAGATTTTCCAGCCTGGATTTTAGGTCTTGATTTTCTGCGTATAAATCTGAAGACTCATATAGGGTTACCTGAGATTCTAAGTCAGCTAGTATCTCTTGCTGACGTTTTAGTAAATCTTTAATAATCACGATGCACCTCCATCTAAATGGGAGCTCTGCCCCAAGCCCCCCACTGCGGTGGGCAAAGCCCGTCCTCGCTTCCTCGCTATGCTACGGAACCATGCTTTGCACGGTTATTTGACGCTATAATACCCCATGTAGTAGTATAGAACAAATTTTCTAAGATTTTGTCACTATAGACTTCCTCGGAAATACCGAATGAGCAGCCATAAAAGCACATTGAAGCCTGTACGTTTTATGGCCGCATAGGTAGTTTCCGAGGAAGTCTTATGTTAAGGAGAAAAGAATGCTAACATCAAAGGAATACGGCAACGAGAGTATCACAGCCCTAAAAGGGGCCGATAGGGTGCGAAAACGCCCATCGGTTATATTTGGCTCAGACGGCCTTGAGGGCTGCCAGCACGCTATTTTCGAAATCATATCCAACTCCATAGACGAGGCCAAGGAAGGCCATGGCTCCAAAATCGAAATCACCCGCCATGCCGATAAATCCATCACCGTTAAAGACCAAGGCCGGGGTATGCCCGTAGATTACAATCCTATAGAGCAAAAATACAACTGGGAGCTGCTGTTTTGCGAGCTTTACGCAGGGGGCAAATACTCCAATAACGAAGAGGACGCAAGCTACGCCTTTAGCCTAGGTCTAAACGGTCTAGGACTTTGCGCCACTCAGTACAGCTCCGAATATATGGACGCGGTAATTTCACAAAACGGCTGGCGATACAATCTCCATTTTGAAAAAGGCGAAAACATTGGTGGGCTTAAAAAGGAAGAGTACAAGGGCAAAACCGGCACCACCATCACTTGGCGGCCAGACAGGGATGTTTTTACTGAAATAGACGTCCCCCTGGACTGGTATAAGGACATATTAAAACGTCAGTCCATAGTAAACGCCGGGCTGCTATTTATTTTAACCGACGAAGAAAGCGGCGAGGTTTTCAAGTTTATCTACGAAAACGGTATAAAGGACTATATCCAGGAAGTAGCCGGAGAGACAGCCCTAACCGATCCGGTACTACTTTCCCATGAAACCAAGGGTCGTGACAGAGCCGACAAGCAGGAATACAAGCTTAAGTTTGAAATAGCCTTTTGCTTTTCTAATGAGGTAAACTTACTGGAGTATTATCATAACTCCAGCCACCTGGCCTATGGCGGCGCGCCGGATAAGGCCATAAAAGTAGCCTTTGTATCGGCGGTGGACACTTACTTAAAGGCGGGAGGCCATTATAAGAAGGACGAGAAAAAGGTCAGCTTCCCCGATATCGAGGAAAGTCTGATTTTAATAACCAACTCCTTCTCCACCGTAGCCTCCTACGAAAACCAGACCAAAAAAGCCATAACCAACCGCTTTATCCAAGACGCCATGACCGATTTTATGAGAAAGCAGCTGGAAATTTATTTTATAGAAAACAAGGCCGACGCTAGCAAGCTGGCAGGGCAGGTACTGGCCAATAAGCGCAGCCGAGAATCGGCAGAAAAAACCCGCATTACCATGAAAAAAAAGCTGACTGGCAGCCTGGATTTAAATAACCGGGTAGAAAAGTTTGTTAATTGCCGTACTAAAGACACCAACAGGCGCGAACTTTATATAGTAGAAGGCGATTCGGCTGTAGGCAGCACTAAGCTTGGCCGTGATGCGGAGTTTCAGGCTATAATGCCTGTTAGGGGCAAAATTTTTAACTGCCTAAAGGCTGAGTATGACCGGATTTTTAATAATGAAATTATAACCGACCTACTTAGGGTTATGGGCTGCGGTGTGGAGATAAAGCATAAAAACAGCCGGGATTTAAGCGGCTTTGATATCGAAAAGCTTAACTGGCGGCGGATAATAATCTGTACCGACGCCGACTATGACGGGTATCATATCCGCGCTTTAATTTTAACCATGCTTTATAGGCTAACCCCCTCCCTTATAGAGGCCGGAAAGGTATATATAGCAGAGTCGCCCTTATACGAGATAACCGCCGGAAAAAAGACCATCTTTGCCTACACCGATAAGGAGAAAAACGAGGCCGTATCCAAACTGGAAAAAGCCGGGACAAAATACAATATCCAGCGTTCGAAAGGCCTGGGAGAAAACGAGCCGGAAATGATGTGGCAAACCACCATGAACCCGGAAACTAGGCGGCTTGTGCAGGTAATCCCCACCGACGCAGCTAAGACCCAGGAGATGTTTGAAATTTTGCTTGGGGATAATATAAAGGGACGGAAGTCCTTTATCGAGGACTATGGGCATTTGTATATTGATTTGTCTGAGACTGGGTAAGCGGGTTTACCCAAAGTATCAAAACCTGATTTTAAGCGGGTTTGTATGGGGTATGGATATGAATAAAATCAATGAGATCATACAGGGCCACTCTCTCACATTTGAGACTGCCCCTTCTTTATTCTCGCCAAATCAAATTGATAAAGGCACTCTGGCAATGCTTGAGCATATACAGTTTACTAAAAGCGACAAAGTGCTGGATTTAGGTTGCGGCTACGGTGTAGTAGGCATTGTAGCTGCTAAACATACCGCCCCCGCTAATGTATACATGACAGACTTGAATAAAACCGCCATAGAATACGCCCGTCGCAACGTCAGTCTCAACAATGTTGAAGGCATAAAAATAATCCAGTCAGACTCCTACAAAAATATAAACGAAACCAATTTCACCATAATAGCTTCTAACCCGCCATATCATGCAGACTTTTCCGTACCAAAGTTGTTTATCGAAAAAGGCTTTAATCGCCTGACCATAGGTGGTAAATTCTACATGGTAACAAAGCGAAAAGACTGGTATAAAAATAAGTTCGTAGCCATCTTTGGTGGGGTACGTATCCACGAAAAAGACAACTACTTCATTTTCGAAGCTGAACGAAGAACCCAAAACTACAGCAAAAACAAATTAAAGGACTGACCAATCTTGCCAAGAAAAGCCCCCCCAGAACAACTAACCCTAACCGAAAACCACATAGTAGAGCAACCAATAACCAATGCCCTAGAGCTAAATTTCATGCCTTACGCCATGAGCGTTATAATATCCCGGGCTATCCCGGAGATTGACGGCTTCAAGCCCGCCCATCGCAAGCTGCTATACACCATGTATAAGATGGGCTTACTTACAGGCAGCCGCATAAAATCTGCCGATATAGTAGGCCAAACCATGCGCCTAAACCCCCACGGCGACGGCCCTATATATGAGACAATGGTGCGTCTAACCCGCGGCCACGACGCCTTAATCCATGCCTTTATAGACTCAAAGGGCAATTTTGGCAAGCAGTATTCCCGGGACATGGCTTATGCCGCCAGCCGCTACACCGAGGCTAAACTAGACGATATTTGCCGGGAAATATTTAAGGATATCGACAAACAGGTTATAGACATGGTGCCAAACTACAATGCCACCATGCTAGAGCCATCGCTGCTGCCAACTACTTTCCCTAACTTATTGGTAACACCAAACCAGGGGATAGCAGTAGGTATGGCAAGTACAGTTTGCAGTTTTAATTTAAAGGAAGTATGCCAAACCGCCGTGGCCTGGCTTAAAAATCCAAACCATGAAATCCAAAAAACCCTGCCTGCCCCAGATTTTTCGACAGGTGGGGAGTTGATTTACAGACAAAATGAAATCGAGAATATATACACCACAGGCCGTGGGTCCTTCAAACTACGGGCCAGATATCGTTTCGACAAAAAGAACTCTTGTATAGAAGTCTACGAGATACCATATACCACTACAATAGAGGCCATTATTGATAAGATAGTGACATTAGTTAAAAGCGGTAAAATACGTGACATTAACGACGTGCGGGATGAAACAGACCTAAACGGCTTAAAAATAACAATAGACATTAAACGTAGTGCTAACCCCGACCAAATCATGCAGCGGCTTTTTACAATGACGACGCTGCAAGATTCATTCAGCTGCAATTTTAATTTCCTGATAGACGGCCGCCCAAAGGTAATGGGGATAACCGAAATACTGGAGGCTTGGACAGCCTTTAGGATGAGCTGTGTAAAACGGCAGCTTGCCCATGATATCGATAAAAAATCCGAGAAACTACATCTATTAGAGGGCTTAGCTGCAATCCTGCTTGACATCGACAAAGCCATTAAAATCATCCGTAATACCCCAACAGAAGCGCAAGTCATCCCCAACTTAATGACAGGCTTTAAAATAACCCAGCCTCAAGCCGAATATATTGCGGAAATAAGGCTGCGCCATCTAAACCGCGAGTACTTAACAGGGCGTGTAGACGAGCGTACAGCTTTAGAGAATGAAATTGCAGAGCTAAAATCCATTCTATCAAGCGACGAGCGCATTCGGAATTTAATAAGCGACCAACTAAAGGATATAGCAAAAAAATACGGTCGCCCGCGCCGTACGGAAATTGTACAAGCCGAGGACACCCCACCGCCCTCAGAAGAAAGCTTTATAGATGACTATAATATCCGGCTGTTTCTCACTAAACACAGCTATTTCAAAAAAATCACTTTAGTATCGCTACATTCCTCGGCAGAGCAATATTTAAAGGAAGATGACCATATCCTACAAGAGCTGGAAGCTACCAATCGGGATGAGATATTGTTTTTCTCAAACCAATGCAATGTTTACAAGATGAAGCTATACGATTTACCGGACACTAAGGCCTCGGCCCTGGGGGATTATCTTCCCAACTTGCTAAACTTAGAGCAAAACGAGGGCATAATATTTACAGCCCTGGCCAAAGACTACCAAGGTTACATGTTATACGCCTTTGAAAACGGCAAGGTGGCAAAGGTAGCCTTTAACGCTTATGCCACTAAAACTAATCGTCGCAAGTTGGTAAATGCATACTCCGGCAAGTCTCCCTTAGTATCAATTCACTGGATACCGAATGATACAGACTTGTATCTGCAAAGAGGCACAGATAAGGCCATGATTGTACACTCATCCATGATACCGGTTAATACCTCTAAGCAATCCGGGGGAATAACGGTATTTAGCCTAAGGCAAAAGACAGTGCTAACAGCCATGCGCCCTGCAAGAGAAGGCGATGATTTAGATTACTACAGAATGGATAAAATCCCAACAGCGGGGCATTTTTTACTGAAATAAGGAGGATATCATGCATAAAAAAATCTGGTTAATACTCGGAAGTGTTTTTTTAGGTGTTGGGCTTATACTTGCAGCAGTAGCCCTTACGATTTACGGCTTTACAGCCACAAGGCGCAATCGGGTGCTAAATGATTCCATCCCGATTACGGCAGTAATTGTTGACATTACCAGCGGGGCTGGTGGAGATGGTGAAATGCACCGCAGGGCATATATCGAGTATGAGATAGGCCAGGAGTTGTTTGTAGTACCCCTTAGATGGTGGACTTCAGGCATGTTTGTCGGCCAGCCTGTGGAAATCCATGTAAACAGGCAGGACCCTCGCCAATTTGTTACA
>Ga0123355_10018190_pt1 | contig 11133 bp, 12 predicted proteins | sample TergutEmb28metaG_3_FD_89872 | JGI IMG/M metagenome (GOLD analysis project Ga0123355, IMG submission 89872) | Embiratermes neotenicus P1 segment gut microbial communities from Petit-Saut dam, French Guiana - Emb289 P1 | ecosystem: Host-associated > Arthropoda: Insects > Digestive system > Gut ...
GAAAGTGGTGCGACGTTATCTTCCCCAGAGTTCTCGACTCGCAAGGCGCGCTGCTTGCATCAGCGCCTCGAACTTCGCCCACATGAGGTTGGGATGAACGCGCTTGATGCAGTCCACCTGCCCAAAGCCTCAGTCGGTGTCCGCGATGACTAACGCGGTGAACTGCTGCCAACTCGAAGCTGATGGGTTTGCCGGGGTATTCAAGTGCAGTCGTTGTGCAGAACGCTCGGAGCTGGCGGACCCTCGATGCATGGTATTGCGCTCAGGTACTCGTAGATCGCTCGCAGCTCATGGTCGCTGAGATTCCGGAAACTTGGCCACGGCATGATCTGCAGCAGATTGCCATCGAAAGGTGCCGGGAGGCAGCCGGTCGTGATAGTCACCGAGCAAGGTGGATGGACATGATCCAAGTCGACCCCGGTTCGGAAAATTTCGCGGAATTCAGCGAACGACCGGCCGCCTTCAGGCTTGCCAGTCTTATCGGGTGTCAGATTGCGCGAGACAATGTCCGGGGTTCCCGGGATGAGGGGGCCGAAATCGCGCCCACCGCCCAGATAGGTGCTTTGATTCACGACCATGGGCTGACCAAAGTATGGATTGCCACCTGGAGCGAACTGCGTTTGTGGCGAAGCAGTGTGGCAGTCGTTGCAGCCGGAGGTGATATTTACCAGATAGCTTCCCAGCCCGACGAGCGCGCGGTTTTTGCCTGCCAGATTCAAAGGTACCGGCGCGACTTCGAATCCTCGTTGCACGCGTGAATCAGTGGACTCGGGTTCGTCTGCCGGCGCGCTAGGAGAGCCGGCGAGCATCCCGACGACCGTGACGGCGATTACAAGACTCGTTGAAACCGGGATCAATCGATCGAATTGCATGTATGCCTCCTGCCATGTCTCAATCTGCGCATGCGAAACAACAATACTGAGCCGAGAGCACGCTGCCTTGTGAAAATCGGACGCTCGCGACTGCGAGGCGCATACGCGGGCCCATGGACCGAGGCCATTCCGGATCGAGTTGCGATCCCGCAGGCGCGGGCTGGGTGTTGCGATTCACATGGGTGCCGGTTGCGCGACGTTGCGCTCTGTTCGGGTTCCGAGACAGATCGGTCGGTCGATATCACAAAGTCAGCTCGGGCTGTTGCGGCTGCCAGCCCAGCAGCTCGCAGGCTCGCTCACTCGAGGTTTTTGGGTTGTCGACCGCGACGAACGGCCTGAGCCGAACAAAACGGCTACTGGGGTTGGCGTCGACCGGCACCTTGAGGCGTCGGCCGATAACTTCGGCGATCTCGTGCCGATGGCGATCTTCCACTCTAGTCCCGCCTTAGCGAAGCTACATCCCGCAGATCAGCGTATCGTGAGCGGAGCCAATCAAGCGCTCATCCACAGCAGGACCCCGCGCTCTCTCTTTCGAATCATGTGCGGGGCCGGCAGAACAAGTTAGCGTACCGGCGGGGCGCAGCTCCACATGGGGCGCTGCCGAGCGGTGTGGGCCGGCGCATGCGCCTCGCAGTCGCGAGCGTCCGATTTTTACAATGCAGCGTGCTCTCGGCTGAGTATTGTCGCGGGCGCTGGCGACGATACCCCTCACGTGCCAAGTGGATAGGCATTTTCCGGCATGCCGGTACGCGCAATTGCTAGCGAACCCGCAGAGGAGATTCCTGCTTGGCAATTTTGGTCACCGGCAACACACGGACGAAGCCGCTATGTTCCTCTTTCGCCGACGGTCGTTGCCCCGCTCGCGGCGCTGACTGTCTCAGCGCTGTTTGTCGTGCTCGATGTGCTGTACACCGTCGGCACCTCATAACGAATCATCAGTCGCAAGGACAGGAGTATGGCACTCCGGCGATCCGATCCCGTTGCACGCAATCGGGTCATGGCCGTGCCCGCCACGTCCACCTGGGAGAGCCCGGGTGGCGCCGCAGTAGCCATCCGTCCGACACGGCTTGATGATACGAGTATCGCGCAAGATTTTGTGCCTGAATTGTCAGCAGAGCCCAGGCATTACCGTTTCATGCGCGCGGTGCGAGAGCTCACGCCACAGATGCTCAGGATAGGCGCTTCGGGCGGCGGGTTGTCAATCAGACGTGTCTCGCTCGCGCTCCTGCCCACGTCGCGCCCGGAGAGAGCACACTGACGTTACCGGCACGGTGGGGCGGCGGTCCCCCCGGATCCGTGCCATGTTGGCGCGCGTCTGAGAGAAAGGGATGCCCTGAATGCAGCTGCAGCAAGATCAACCAGATGTCGAGTACCGCGTCCATAAACGGCAATGCGGCGTGTCAAGCGCTGGTAGCGTTCGCGGGGATCGCGACAGTTGTGCGGGTGTAATGGATCGGAAGGCGTTGCGTACGCTCCCGGCGAATACATCGCAGGGCGCGCGTGTTTCGTAGAGAGGCAAGCGATCACATCCTCGCTGCCGCAAGGGACTCTGCTTCCAGACTGTTTGCATGGAGATTTATGGAACCTCTCGGACTATGTTTTGTTGGAACGACACTGCTGCTCCTGGTGGCGCAGGTCACCGAGTCATTCGGCGCGAGCCCGCGCGTGATCTGGGGCCAGTGGCCAGGTGAGCAGCCTTTACGGTCGCGCCGGCAGCTTACTAATCAGCAACGTGGCGTAAAACAATCGAGCCGCGCTGCCAGACCTATCCAACGGGCGTGCGTTATGACGATCACCCCCAACGAACTGCTCGACACCTCGATAGCGCAGCTGCGTACGCTCGCCGCTTTTTTGCGCGAGCAGCTGGGTGACGGCGCGGACAAGATGCCATCCGCCGGCACACAGCTTCGGGCCTGCAATGAGCTGCTGAGCTCGCTCAGTGCGCTCATTCTGCGACTTCAGTCCGCACGCGGAACGTTTGCAGGTGCCGGCGAGCCGTACCGAGAGGACCGCCGGCGGGCGTCAGGGACCGGCTGAAGAGCTCAGTAAAATGATCGACGGCATCGCCATCGAACAGCCAGTGGCCGGATGCATCGCCCTGAATGTCGTCGCGCCAGCCCGCCTGATGGGGCGCTGCTGATTCCGCTGGCGCGGGTTTGCCTGGCGCTGGTACGACCGCTGCGGAGACACATATGAACCTCCATCCGATCAATTTCCAGCACCAGCTCGCGCTCATCACAGACCACTGGGCTCCGCGCGTTGTGGCGGAGATGAACGACTATCAGTTCAAGCTGGTCAAAGTCGTCGGCGACTTCGTTTGGCATTCTCACAAAGACACTGACGAAACTTTCATTGTTCTTGAGGGCCAGCTACGGATCGATTTCCGCGATGGCTCGGTGGCTCTCTCTGCCGGCGAGATGCTGATTGTGCCTCGTGGCGTCGAGCACAAGCCGTATGCTGCGACCGAGGTCAAGATGCTTCTCGTTGAGCCCAAAGGAACACTCAATACAGGGGATACCGTGAATGAGCGAACGGCAACCTCTGATATATGGGTGTGACGGGATCAAGGGAGAGGCCATTCGGTACCGCGAACGATCCGCCCAACTCAGTTGGCCGTTTGCGGAGTCCAGTTCTTCGGGTAGAGGACGAGCAGGCGATTTCGTTCGTTGACCGACAGCGGGAAGAACTTGGGTGTGTCCGACTGGAATACCTCCGGCCGACAAGGGGCTGGCCGACCACACATCAGTAGCGCCGGATCCTCGTTGTGCTCAAGTCCCACGGCGTGACCAAGCTCGTGGGCGATGACGTTCCGAAGGACATTCGGCAATATGAGCGGCGGCAAGTTCCCGTTCTTGATGGCGACGATGACGCGTTTTTCCCGACGCGCCGCGTATGAAACGAAGTTTGCGTCCGATAAAACGATGATTAAATCACCGGAGAAGCGCTTCATGCTATCCGGCAAGGCCGGCCGCCAGGTGTGGTTGAGGACTTGGCTGCCAAGCGCTTGGATATCGGCATCAGGCACCGAACCGGGAACAATGGTCAGCTCCCCAAGGCGAAAAGGACTCCCGAGCTCGGCAAAGGTCCGATTCCAAAAATCGACCGCTTCTCGCACTGAGGCGATCCGAGGATCCGCTTCTGCCGAGACGACAGTGATACTCGGAATCTTCACCCAGCGAACGGTCTGCAGCCGAGCCCTTTCTGTCGCCGCGATTACGCACGCGGCAACCGCTGCGACAAGCAGACCGAGACCGATACTCACCTGCTTACGGCTCATGGCGCTCCATGCCCCGAAAGACAAATCAATACCTGCATGGTAGCGCGCAGGCACGAGGTCAGAGTCGCTTTTGACCTGTCGACATCAGTGAGTGACGACAGTCGCGAGTCAGCGGGCAGTCGACAGAACGCTTCCGTGCGCCGAATGTCGAGCGAAAACGCGCGGGAAGCGAGCACGATGGCCAGTGCCACGAGGATCCCGAGCGATCGCGTGCGAGATTTGTCCTGCCAGGTAGATGAGCGGCGTACACCCCAATTCGCCGTGCCGCGTGTGATAGGCTCCATCTATTACGGACATCAAATCAATCGATTTGACAGCAGTCGAGGCTTGGCAGACCTTATACCTTATGCCGTCGGTTCAGCCGCCACTACCGCGAACCCCCTTTATGAAGGAGAACCCGCGATGTTAGAGGCAAGGATGGACAGGACATCTATTGAAGTGCCAATCGATGCGGCAGCCCATGACTTGGCGCATCGAATCCCTACCGTCGCGATCGTCGGGCCGGGCCTCGTTGGGGCGACTACCGCCTACGCCCTGCTGATGTCCGGGGTGGCTGGTGAAATCGCGTTGATCGGCCGGGACAAGGAGCGTGTCAAGGCGCAGGTGGCGGACCTGCGGGACGCCGCCCTGTATTCGCATCCGACACGCGTCGCCGCGGGTGACTTCACCGACTGCGCGACCGCAGACGTGATCATCGTCACGGTTGGCGTTCCACAGCATAGAGAGGCGAGATCGCGCCTCGCGGATCTCAAGAACAGCGCCAAGATAGTCAAGGATGTCATGGCGGAGATTGCTCGCCAACGACCCACCGGAGTCGTAGTGATCGCCACTAACCCGGTTGACGTCCTGACTTACGCCGCCTGGAAGTGGTCCGGACTGCCCGTGGGTCGGGTGATTGGCTCGGGCACCATTCTCGATTCGTCCCGCCTCCGAAGACGCCTGGGCGAGCGCTACGGCATTGCCACGGAGAACGTCCACGCCTACGTAGTCGGCGAGCACGGCGATAGCCAGGTGGCCCTGCTGTCCGCCGCGCGAATAGGCGGCACGCCGCTGCAGGAGTTCAGCTGCGCCAGCTCCCCCCCATATGAACGGGAGGCGTTGCGGCGTATTGTCGACAGCGCTCGTAGCGGAGGCCAGGACATCATGCGAGCCAAGGGGGCCACCAACTACGGCATTAGTGCGGCGCTGACTCGAATCGCCACGGCCATCCTGCGCAATGAGCACGCGGTGCTCACCGTATCGACGGTAGTTGCCGAGACGACGGACCTTGGGCAAGTGAGTCTGTCGGTTCCCGCCGTTATCGGCCGGGAGGGGGTCCAACGCGTACTCCCAATTCGGTCAACGGACGAGGAGTATCGCGCTTTGAGGCGATCGGCAGACATTCTCAAGCGCCATATCGCGACACTGGGTCTTCCAGCTGAAGGCAGGCAGCAGAGCAACCCATTCGCAATCGTGCCCTGGCGTGCGCAAACGGCTTCGTAAGAAGCTGCAGCAGCGGCGATCGAGGGGGCACCCGCTACCCAACTCTGCGGGCTTCGCTTTGTTAGCGAAGGTCGCGGAATCTCGAGGGCGTCAGTCCTACGAACCGTCGAAAGACGTTGGACAGATGGCTCTGATCGGCAAACCCGGCGCGCAGGCTGACTTCACTTAGACTGATGTGCGGATTGCGCAGCAGCTCCTTGGCACGTTCGAGGCGGCGCTGCAGCACATATTGGTGCGGGCTGCATCCGGTACTGCGCTTGAACTGCTTGGCGAAGTGAAATGTGCTCAAGTTCACGACGTCAGCCAGCTCCTTCAAATGCAGATCGCATCCGAGATTTGCGTAGATGTATTCCAACACCCGGTTCAGCGAGAGGTCGTCCAAGCCGCCTGCAGCCTGACTCGGACCTTCGGATCTGGTGGAGTAGTGCCGCGCCAGATACAGGGCGATCGCCGCGCCCACCGTCTCACCGAACAGACTGCCGGCTGGGCTGCCTCGGACAACGTCCGCATGGAGCGTCTGCATCAGCCGCAGCAGCTGCAGATCCGAGAGATCGAAGCGCGGCGTCAGCTCAAGTCTCCGGCCACCGAGCTGCTCTTCCACTCGCTGCTCCATTGATGTCGCATCAAACTCGAGCATCCATTGCGGCTCCGGGCGTGAACGCCAACACCTGACGGAGCCCTCAAATCCGTTGGGCACGATGAGGATGGTGCCCTGTGCTGAGTGAAATCGAAGTCTGTGCCCATCGATGCGCCACTCCTGGCGCACTGGAACGCCTGTGAACACATGCAGCAGTGTCGAGCAGCTCTTGACATCCGGCCGCACGTACTCGGTATCCGCAGTGTGTTCTTCGAAGATCATGCCGTGCCAATCCGAGTGCAGCGCGCTCGAGCGCAGGGGCGGGCGCAGGATGAGCGGTTCCCGTCGTCCGTTGCGGACAGTCTGGATTCTGGCTGTCGGACTGTGGGAGCTCACGACCATGGTTCAGGTCCCCGCTTGTGCTGTCTGTCAGCAGTCCGTGCGCGCCAAAGGATCATAGCGCCGCACGGTGACTGAAGGGACGCTGTCGGGTAGCGGGGCGAGAAGGCACCCCACAAGGTTCTGCAAGCGGGAACAGGGTTTTACAAGGGCCCTGAGTCGCATCCGACTAGCCTGTCGCGCATGTCTCGCAACCGAACGACGAGCCCACGTGGCGCCGGAGCGCCAGCGCCCAAAGCCCCGGCGCAGGACTGGCAGCCGCCCACGGAGCTGCAGATTCGCCGCCGCGCCTATGAGTTATACCTGGAGCGCGAGCGTGAGTGTGGAGGACCTCTGGATGATTGGCTCGAGGCAGAAGCGGAGCTCCTGACGGAGCACCGTAGGAAAGGTCCATGAGTCCCGATGCTGCGATGCGTGACGCAATCGAAACAGTGCCAGGGCGGAGTACGACGGCCACGAGCCCGATGGTTTCCTGTCGGGCTCCGACTGGCGCGTGCGCACTCAGACCGGCGACCTGCACTGCCATGCGAAGAAGGCTTACCGACGCAAGACAAGACCTGGCGACATTACCCCGAAGGTTTCAAACGACGTAGGAGCGAGTTCAAATGGAAAAGAATCAGTTGCAAACGAGCATTGCAGGAATGCAATCGCACTGGATTAGTCGGACGGTGGCGGCTGTTGCCGCAACCGGACTGACTTTGTTTCTGGCCATTGGCCCGGTCGCGGCACAGGACCCTGGCCCAAAACCGACGGTGGTGCTCGTGCATGGCGGGTTCGCCGACGCGTCGGCCTGGCACGGCGTGATTAAACACCTGAAGGATGACGGCTTTCCTGTTATTGCACCGGGCAATCCGTTGCGCGGGCTGCAAGCAGATTCCGCGTACCTGGCGAGCGTGCTGGATACGTTGACTGGACCTGTGATTCTGGTCGGCGCATCGGAAGGCGGGATCATCATCGCAAATGCCGCGGCGATGACGCACAACGCACAGAACGTTAAGGCGCTGGTATTTGTCGCTGCCTTTATTCCTGACGTGGGTGAGCGGGCAGCGGATCTGACGCCGTTACCGGGCAGCCTGATCGGTCCGGCCACACTGCAGGTTCGCCCCTGTCCGGCGGCGTCCTGCCCAGCCGGTGTTGAGTTGTACATCGACTCCGCGGTTTTTCGCACGGTGATGGCTGGCGATCTGTCCCGAGACGAAACAGACGTCCTCGCAGCCGCACAGCGTGGCACCTCACCCTCCTTGTCCACCGAGAAGTCGCAGTTTGCCGCCTGGCACACCGTGCCGTCATTTGCGATCGTCGCAACCGAGGACAATGCCATTGGCACCGCTAACTTGCGTGTGATGGCGGAACGCGCTCACGCGCGGACGGTTGAAGTCGAGGCCTCGCACTTTCTGATGATCTCGGAACCGGAGGCGGTTGTGAGTGTCATCGAGTCGGCCGCTGGCCGAAGCCGTTGACCCAACGAGCAAGTGGCCTCACAGTGAAGGATGAGTAGAGTGTGCCGACGACGGGCTCCCACATGCAGCGCCTTGCCCTCATCCTCATTCTCGCGACCCTGCCAGCGGCAGCCGACTTGGTCCTGTCGGCCGGGCAGCCTGTCACTATCGACCTCACTGGCTGGACACCCCCCAACATCACGGACGTCGGACAGGACGCGTCCGGGACTCTGATCAGGTATGGTTATTTACTGTTCACCGATACGCCAAATCAGATCGGCCCGGACATCGCTGATATCAGCCGGCGCTTCAGCGGAAACAATCTCGCTTGCCAAAACTGTCACCTGCGAGCCGGCATGCAGCCCTATGCAATGCCGCTGATTGGGATCCAGGGACAATTTCCGCAGTACCGCGCACGCGAGGGTCGCATCGATACGCTCGGGGATCGGATCAACGGATGTATGGAGCGCAGCATGAACGGGCGCCCCTTGCCGCTTGACAAGCGCGAGATGAAGGCCTTCATCGCCTTCATGGGCTGGCTCTCAAACGGCATCCCGACGGGCGCAAGGTTGGTCGGCGCCGGGACGTTGCGCATCAAGGAGCCGCAGCGTGGGGCCGACCCGGCTCATGGAGCAGAAGTCTACCGCGAGACCTGCAGCCCCTGTCACGGCGCGACTGGCGCGGGAGTGCGGGCTAAAAACGGAGCGGGCTATCAGTTTCCGCCACTCTGGGGCGTCGACAGTTATAACAACGGCGCGGGAATGGCGCGTATTCTCACAGCGGCTGCCTATGCACTGCACAACATGCCGTTGGGGACGACTTTCAACACGCCGCTGCTTACGGACGCCGATGCTTACGATGTGGCAGGCTACATCGTGAGCCAGCAGCGACCCAGGAAGGGCGGCTTGGACAGGGACTTTCCCGTCCGTCTCCAAAAGCCGATCGACACGCCGTACGGACCGTACGCCGATGGTTTTACTCAGGAGCAGCACAGGCTCGGACCGTTTGCTCCGATTCGCATGAAAGTGCGACAGATGACAGGAGCGGCTGATCCGGGCGCCCCGGACAACGGCTCCCGCTGACTAACGAGCCCCTGTCCACATCGGGCTCGCCGAACACCACAAGGCGACCAGGAAATCGCGTGGTCCCCGTCCCGCGACGGAATCGCGGGACGGGGACGTCGCGAACGAAGTGTGGGGCGGTCGTTGTGCGAGCACCAAGTGAACCGGAGAACCGGTGGAGATCGCCTCGATCGCGGTGAACCCGAGCTGGCGCAGACGTTCCACGACCTCATCGGCTGTCCAGGAATGGCCACCGCTGCGCAGCGTCCGTAGGCGCGCCACCGCATCCGCGAGTGAGTTCGCCGGGGGCGCCATGAGTCCGAACACCAGCCAGCCGCCCGGCAGCAACCCGCGAAAGACGCTGCCGAGCGCTCGATCCGCCACATGGCGCGCAATGAAGGGGCCGGGTACCCAGGCGATCGTGACCGTTCCGACCTCCTCGAACTCCTCTATACGCTGGGCGCGGAAGGCGACGCGGTCCGCGACGTTGCTGTGCGCGAGGTTCTCGCGTGCCAGCGCCAGGGCGGGCTCCCAGGGATCAAGGCCCCACACCTTGAGTTCGGGCCATGTGCGTGCGGCCTCAATCGCGAGCCATCCGACGCCCGCGCCGACATCGAGAAACACACCGGGCGCGCGTAACGCTGCGGCAAGCGGCGGATGCCGCTTCGCCAGCGCATCGATGCGATGAACGATGACACGCGAGACCTGTCCCTGCGTCTGCAGTACTACGGGGTCATCATAACTCCAGCCCGGCGCGCGCGTGGGATTGTCGAGCAGATCCAGCGCCTGGCGAAAAACGGTCCGTACGAGCGCGAGCGCCGAAGCGGCTTCCTCAGGTTTCCGCTCATCAAGCAACTGCGGACCGATGGCCGCGACGGCTTCCTGTAGCAGCGCCCGGACGCGCGGGTCGACATCGAGATGCTCCTGCGATGCACGCAGCTCCGCTCCGAGTGCCGCCAGCGCCTCGACCGCCACACTTAGTTGCAGCACCCTGGTGATGATGGACTCAGACATGGATCACCCCTCGGCCACGATGTCCTCGTTGCGGATGTGGTCCTTGCGAATGTGCTCGATCTCGATGCCGTCGAGTTCACTATTTCGCGGCGACATGTACGGGGGAAAGGAAATTCCTTGCATGCGCGAGCTCCGGGCGCACCGAATGCGAGCCCTGATCCGTGGACGTGAGAAGCGCAGCATAAAAGTCGGCGGCCTTGTGGTGGTCGCCCGCAACTTCCGCAGCCATGCCGGCCGCGAACAGGCCGTTGAACCGCTTCGGACTGAGCTTGAGCGCCTGCTCGTATTCGACCAGAGCGGCCTGCGAATGCCCGGACTCGAGCAGCACGTCGCCGAGCATCTCGCGTGCCGGAATATCAACCTCACCTTGCCCGATCTTGTCCTGCAGGTCTGCCGCCTCGCGCATGTATTTCAGCGCTTCCGTCTCGTGCCCCTCGGCAAAGGCCACCCAGGCACGCATTTCGCTTCGCGAAATCTGCGCCGAGGGAGACTGCGCAATGTAGGCGTCCGGACCATCTGCCACTTCTTCCATGAGAGACTCACGGCGTTCGAAATCCGCCTGTGCCGCCGCCGGCCGATGCAGATGTCCATCCGCCACCACGCGCGCCCAATAGGTCACCAGTGCGTCTTCGGGGCCGCCGCCGGCCACGGGCTCGAGTGCAGCCGCCGACTTCCAGTCGCGCGTCTCGAGGTAGTAGAAGGCGGGAAACTTGTTGCGCTGGTAGAGTAAATGGCCGTGCATCGCAGGCGACATGTGCGGCATGGCTTCGTAGCGGTCCATCAGGATGGCCGTGTCGTCGAGGATGGCTCTCGCCTTTGACTCTTCACCGCTCTGCAGATAAGCATACAGCAGGAAATCGTCGGAGTGGAATTCATCCATCGCGTTCCAATCGCTCTGCTGCCGCGCCTCGGCCGAGTGGGAGGCCGCCACCGAGGCGAGATTGGCGCGGATATCCTCCGGCCACATGCCGAGCCGCGCAAAGATGTGCGCCGGCATATGCACCGCGTGCGC
>Ga0123355_10018191_pt1 | contig 11133 bp, 15 predicted proteins | sample TergutEmb28metaG_3_FD_89872 | JGI IMG/M metagenome (GOLD analysis project Ga0123355, IMG submission 89872) | Embiratermes neotenicus P1 segment gut microbial communities from Petit-Saut dam, French Guiana - Emb289 P1 | ecosystem: Host-associated > Arthropoda: Insects > Digestive system > Gut ...
CCCAACTGCTCTTGTATTATTTGCAAACGGCAACCTCCCTCCCTACGCGATATCTGTTCGAGCATTTATTTACGCGATGAACAGCATTTTGAATTGAACGTACATACGACTTTCGACGAGTACATATATGCTGTCAATTCAAAAGTAAATTTAATTAAATTAATCCCTCCCGAACATCCAAACATTATGGTATATTTCAAACTTGACAAATTCGGAAATAGAATCCATCCTCATCGTCCCGGAGAATCGGTATGGAATAGTCTACTTGCTCGTAGATTCGACACATCTGAACACGTTGTCGAAGCCCTTGCCAGCGTAGATCAAAAACATTTTTTTTGGTGTTTCTTTTGTGGTAAAGTTCTTTTCTTTCCAAACACCTGTAATGAACATCCGGAATATTAGATGACCGTCACCTGCATTCATACGCAATTTGCTATTAATATCCTTCCTTTCTCTCTTCTTTCAGTTATTCATGACTCCAGCAAGGAGTGTCGGGCAGGCTAATTTCTTCCCAAAATCCACTCGAGTCGACAGAACATCTATCATTAGAAGCTTGACACCACGCACACTCACTGGACAGAGTCTCAATATTAGCATTCATCAACATATAGGGTACAAGTTACATCTACTATGGCAAAGCACCAGTCCTCACGACCTGTGATGTATCGAAAGGAAGTTTTGTATGTATGAAAACCATGAGGACTTGTGCAATGAATTAAAGAATGTAGCTCTAGAGGGCTTATGTAACTGTGTAAGCGATTATTTTCTCGAAGAAATAAACGATAAAGTTAACCGTTGCTACGTGGGACCCTGCAGAAGATCACGGAAAACAATATCTGCCGCACTGGGTACGCACAATACAAGAAATAGATAAAAAAAACAGTTGGTTTCCATGTCGCTGTCCCAAGGCACCATCGTCTCCATTCTGCGACTTTTAACAATTAAAATAAAATTGCTAAAAATCACGTGTGTTCTTTCACTAAAACACATTTGCCTTCTTTCTAACAATGTATAGGTACTATAAATGTAAATAAAAACAATAAACATCTCATTCGTACGCGCCCTATTCTTCTTTAAATTTACAGACGCCTTCTTTCCTTAACCTCCTATTCTCAGCGGTCTAAACACTCACGTCACGTGACAACACACCAATCACAAACTATGCGCGTCATTCGTCACGTGACCAAATGTCGGGTTGGGGGAAAACTCCGGCTATTATTTGCAAATACCTCTAGACGGAGAGCACTCGACGGCTGGCTACCGAAATGAACGGAATGAACCATCCTCCTACTTCTACATCTGCTCAATAAAAGTCTAAGAAAAAACCTAGCAACGACACGAAGATCATACAATCCAACCGGCGTGGGGGGCATGGTGGCACCCTGACAAAATACCTCCTTAAAAGTCGAAAGCCCAAGACCCGGTAAACGCGTACGATTACTACTAACGGCCTCCAAACTGCAACTGATAGCCGAAGCGTAGTCGAAGGCGCAGACAGCTCACGATCACAAATACTCATACTCGCGGGGGGTGATGTTTTACAACCCTTATTTAGGGGTGCCTTCCTGAAGAAATACTGGGATGATGTCGAAAGACCAAGACCCGGTATACGCCTACGAATATTACTGCCACTGAACTCTTGCCCCGGAGGGAAACGCTGTATTTCAGTCAACTACAGTTGAAATACTAATTTTAATGGCAAACCCTTGTAACCCTGTCAGTGCTCAGGTTTGAAGGCTTGACTATGTAATAATTACATTCAGTTTTAAGTATTCGTTCCCAAGCCTGACAAAACATTCTCAATCCGGACGCACAACTGACAAGTTCTGCTTATACTCCGAGGAGTCAATTAACACAGTCTTCTGTTTCATCGCACCGTACGTGTTGTACATCCATTTACCCCTAACCATCACACCCAATTGCTCCCGCTCGGCAACGCTCCGAAGTGTCCTAGCAGGTGAAGACGCTTTAATTTAGTCGCCCTGTGCGGATACAACACAAGTGTCAGGTATGTGTGGGGTTATGAACAACGTAATGCTACTTCGAAACAACGAATAATACAACGGCGGAAAGGCTCCAAGACGAAATCGAAGGGCGGGACCACGGAAACTGGTAGAAGGTCCGAGAAGGCGGCGAACAGGGCAAATTTTAGTCCTGGCGGCGCTCAGGACAACTTCCAGTTCAGGCAGCGAGGAGATTCGCGGGTTCGAGTCCAGCAGCAGGCGGATGCGCTGAGACCGGGAGACGCCAACGTGGGCCAGTCCACAGGGTGTCGTCGACCCGAGCATCGTACAGCGCAAGTAAACACGACCTGAAGATATCAGACTTCTGACATATAACGTTGTGTTGCTGGGCGAGTGGCATTTGGAATGGTAGATGCTGAAGAAGGAATTACGACTTTCGAAAAGCCAGGATCTACACTTCCAGTATAATACGCCCATTCCAAACATCGGCCAATATTCAATCACCAACCTCAAAGGATCATATTGAACAGATGTCTGATAAATGTTTCAATGCGCAGGAGATTACAAAGCGTAAGGGAAAAAAGGCCCATCGTTTTTCCGAAGAGTGGATGAAACACGTCCTAATAGCCAGGAGACCGAGACCGCGATAATGTCAGATAACAAAGATTCCAATGCGCAGGAGATTACAAAGAGAATGGAAAAAAGGCCCATTGTTATGCCGAAGAGATTGGATGAAACATCTTAATCGCTCGGAGACCGAGACCGCGCTAATGTCTGATAACAAAGATTCCAATACGCAGATTACAAAGCGTAAGGGGGAAAAAAGGTCAATTGTTTTGCCGAAGAGAGTGGATGAAACATCCTAATCGCCCGGAGACCAAGACCGCGATAATATCTGATAACAAAGATTCCAATGCGCAGGAGATTACAAAGAGTATGGAAAAAAAGGCCCATTGTTTTGCCGAAGAGATTGGATGAAACACATCCTAATCACCCGGAGACCGAGACCGCGATAATGTCTGATAACAAAGATTCCAATACGCAGGAGATTACAAAGAGTAAGGGGGGAAAAGAACCATTGTTTTGCTGAAGAGAGTGGATGAAACACATCCTAATCGCCCGGAGACCGAGACCGCGGTAATGTCTGATAAAGTTTCCAATGAGCGGGAGATTACAAAGAGTATGGAAAAAAGGCCCACTGTTTTGGCGAAGATATTGGATGAACACATCCTAATCGCCCGGAGACCGAGACCGCGATGTCTGATAACAAAGATTCCAATACGCAGGAGATTACAAAGAGTAAGGGGGGGAAAAGGCTCATTGTTTTGCCGAAGAGTGGACGAAAAACATCCTAATCGCCCGGAGACCGAGACCGCGATAATGTGTCATAACAAACATTCCAATGCGCAGATGACATAGAGTAAGGGGGAAAAAAGCCCATTATTTTGCCGAAGAGAGTGGATGAAACACATCCTAATCGCCCGGAGACCGAGACAGCGATAATGTCTGGTAACAAAGATTCAAATGCGCAGGAGATTACAAAGAGTATGAAAAAAAGGCCCATTGTTTGCCGAAGAGTGTGTATGAAACATCATATTCGCCCGGAGACCGAGACCGAGCGAATGTCGGATAATAAAGATTCCATTGCGCCGGAGATTACAAAGAGTATCAAAAAAGGCCCATTGTTTTGCCGAAGAGTGGATAGTAGTAATAGGGTCCCTTGGGCCCCTTTTCCTGCATAAATACCCAGGAAAGTTAGTCGAAAGCCGAGATAATAAGATGTGAGCGTTTCCTCTAGGGGGACGTTACATCTACGTCTAGGTCTACCGGATGGTTGGTTTTCGTTAGGTTTTTACACAAGAACGGTGTGCACACCTGTCCCCTTAATAGGTAGTGTTGGTTTTCCTGCAAAAATACCCAGGAAAGGTTGTCGAAAGCCGAGATTAAAAGAAGTGAGCGTTTGCTGTAGAAGAGGTACGCCATTTTGAAAGTAGTCCGCCATGATGAAATGCTGGTTAATGGGGGAATAGGCAGGATTGAAGATGGCTTTCGACTAGTAGAATAGAGTATTTAGTCACGAAGGAGAAGAAAATAAAGGAGGTTAATTAGGTGATGGATGGTGGGAATTAGCGGTAAGAGGGGAAAACCTTTGCAATAATATAGTGAACCGAGGTACATCAACCATGTTAGTATGATACATGTCCGCCGCCATGGTACATAGTGAGATGGTTTAGAGGTGTTATGTAAAATGGTAAATAAAAGGAAACTCACCGCGCTGACGTCATGTTCCACGACGTGTTAACACACCCTTTTTAATAATGTAGTCATGCGAAAGGAAGTTAGCCGAGACGTAGTGAAGGAGGGAGTGTGACAGTAGACTAAGGTGAGGATGTAAGTTAGGCGTTGCCGATACGCCGTAGTACGGAGCCTAGATGCCTCCGTGAGGACGGGGTATGGAAAAAAGGTCTGTAATAAAGTCCTCCCTACGCCACTGTGGGGATAGGCAAGGGATTAGACAGTGAGGATAGGCAAGGGATTAGGCAGTGAGTGAAGATCTCTCGACACGAGTAAGTGACATCGTGCCGACCTATCCGAGCGTGGGGGGAATTAGTTTCACGAGGACATGTCGAGTATGCAGTTGCAGCGCGATGACATCACCTAGCAAGAATGCAGGTATGGAGCCTGGGCGCGGTCCAGTATGGTAGCTAGAATTAATAAGAAAGTACGAATATTTGGTAGGAGTGAGGGATATGTATGTGTAGGTAGGGTCAGCCGCGATATATTGCCATCGTGCGGTCCGGTAAAATGGATGGGTAAAGAGAGTGCAAGAAACGACGTCTGTACACCGTATAGAATGGGGCGGTGGTCTTACATGTGCCGACCTAGCCTTGAGCGTGGTGGGAATTAGTTGCACGAGAACAGGCGATGACCTCATGTACATTGTTCCGAGTTGCAGCAGCTAGCATGCATGCAGGTATGGAGCCTGGGCGCGGTCCTGTATGGTAGCTAGATTTAATAAGAACGTACGAATATTTGGTAGGAGTGAGGGATATGTGTAGGTAGGGTGAGCCGTGACATATTGCCGCCGTGAGGCTTGGTAAAAATTATGGGTATTGAGCGCCCGTAAACTGTATAGATTAGGGCGGTGGCGTTACAAGTGCCGACCTAGCCTTGAGCGTGGGTCGAAAGAGTAGCAGGTGTTCGTGAAGGACACCATACCGAGAACCCGCAGACCGGTGGAGACATGGTCATTGTTCCGATGACGTCAGCACAGCATACCAGTTCGGACAAGCAGTAGGAATGTAAGTCCAAAGTATTCTAAGCGACGGAGTGAACCAGAGCGTAGCCTGTGTAGCTAGTGACCGACCAGTGGTAAGGCAATAGCCAGCGTCGTAGTGTCGAAAAGTTTCTACCTTGAGGAACAGAGTGCAGAGAAAACAAAGTGTAGAAAAGTACGTAGCCTGTGAGTGTGTGTGTGTAGAAAATGTTCATAGCCCCGGCATGTATTGAAAAGTACAAGGCAGGTACAAGCGTTATGGAGGCTTGTCACCACTGGGCACATAGTGCTGACATAACAAACGTGCCAAACGGTAGTAAACTTGAAGCAAGCGGATTCCGACACGAAACCCCGGTGCAGAGCAAAATGAGTGCGCCTGTGTATGATAAACGCCGGTGTATAAAACCGTTAGGTGTGGTGAATGTAGAGTACTTGATTCGCACCTCAGCTGCTACTATAACGTCTCCGCTGCTACACTCCGTCTGCTGCTAATACATCTCCTCAGCTACACTTCGTATACATAGCGAATACACGCAAGACGATCTCCGAGGGTACCAAAGCTGTCTACGTGAACATCACCGTCACATCAACGCCCGTGTACAAGATGTTGAAGGTAAGTAGAACTAAAAGGAGATGCACCCATGTAACCGAGTGAAGTGTTAGAATATAATTAGGACTTCCGCGCTGTTTAGGGACATGGCATTGCTTAAATTCGGGTGCTCCACCAGCTTCACCGACAGCCACGACACCGTTCAGGGCCTGCTGTGGAATATGACATGGTTCAATCAATTTGAGCCTAGGGGGAGGATCGTATCGCAGAGGTTATGTTACGGCTATGCCATACAATGGGACTTTGTTGCACAGTTGTCGGCGAGTATGCCATGTATAGGGCCGGAAAATTAGCGTCACGCCCAAAATCACTGTCCCTCTACATATCTAGACCTCTAACGCGGTCACCCGAATTTGACTTGCTAATGCAAGAGAACGAGAACCCGCGATTTGTATTGGGAGGTGTCGAGTTTGTAAGCGTATCATGGGCCATGCCTGATAAAAGTGTATCCTATAGAATCAGGCATGACGGAGATGAAAATAATCTAAAAATAGCGTATGTGAATTGTGACATCCCTTGCGGTCCGCGGGCCAAATTAGATTTAACCTATAATTTATGGACCACGTTTGACTACTATTGTACCAACTATGCAATTGTAGTCCTACCATCGACGACCTAGGGCGATAAGATTGTATACGTGCGGCATATCCAGGCCGAAGTAGGGGGCGGAAATACTAGGCAGTGTGGCCACTGCGTATGCGTGCTCAACGATGCTCCCCTCCAGTATGATGTAGGCTGTAAGAAGCCTAAGAAGTGTAGATGTGTGCTGTGCTGCAACCAGCCCCCTACATTGAAATCATTGGCGTCAGAAATTGTGTTTGGAATGTGTAACAGGGAAAAAGTGCGTGTGGATGAAAAAAGTTCATGCAGTCCCATTGCGGAGTTAGAATTGGCATTTGAATCAGATTATGAAGACGGTTGAGCCCAATGTGTCGGATAGTATGCTAACGACCCAGAAGGACTTGGTGAAAGTTGCGGGAAACTCTGTATGGTTTACCGAATTCACTCCCCTTAGACTAGACCATTTGGACTTTGTCAAGCGCCTACTGCATACTTTCTGGGAACTGGATATTTGCTGCGCTCTTGTTAATGCTTACCCAGCCTATATTGCCGGGGCTGTCAGTGTGTGTTCGGTGGGCGAGCTTACCTTAAGCATCTTATACTTTGCCAAAGTTAACTCCCCGCTCCTCGACCACTTTTACCTTAACGATCCTTACTTTCAGGTTGGTCCTTTCTCGTTTGCCCTACGCGATTCAGAGGAGCATGACTCTAACCCAGATTACTATGTGTATATTATTACTCTGGGCGAGGAGACGTTTACGTTTCTAATCGGGTTTATTGACACCGTCACTTGCGTCCCTTGCGGATGTATTTCTAGCATTACTTTTCTGGAATTCTTGTGGGACAATACGGTAGTTTTTTCTTTCCAAAAATACGGGATTGTCTGCGTTCCCTCGATTCACCTAGGGTCCTCTACCTGCGTCATCATGGGGCTCACAGCTCGGGCTGGACAGTCCTATGCAAACGATTTACCAGACACTATCAACCTCAAACCGCCCCTTTCTTACACACGCGCACTGCCTCTAGCTCGTGCAAGTGCCATGTGTGTCTCAGTCAACCCCCTTCACTGCGAGGTCTAGCTTCTTACACGGTGTTCCACATCACCGCCAACATTTCGGAATTCACGCTCACGTCCGAAACGCTATATCATAACCATATTCATTCGGTGCGATCTAACCTAGTCCTGCTGACCGCCTGATTCCGCACACCTTTCCTCAGTTGTGCTGCTCCTTTGCGCGGGGCATGGGAGGTAGTACCCTGCAACATTTTCACAAAACCTGCGTAGACGATACTCTATTCCCCTGGTACACAAACATCGGCGATTACTGTAACTCCGAAGCGGAGGTTATTGCTCGCTTGTGTAATGACAGGCATGAATGGTGGTGTGATGCGTGCAATAAACCACTATTCGCAACCACAGAATGTATGTTCTGCTAGCTGTGCCCATTTGTATGCTATACTTTACGTTATTGCTCGCTTGTGTGATTTGCATTATACGTAACTGCTGACTGTTCTTTTGTATATGAAATAAAAACAGTTCTACAGCGTCTTGTTTTCTATCTAGGCCCAAGGTGAACCTCTCCCCACACGTGCCTGCACTTGTACGTGACTGTGCTCCTGAACGAGTATGAGAACGTGCTTACGCAGAGTTTAGCTTCTGCTTACACGTGTCGGGGGATCTCCACTTACTGTAATTGTCACGCAGAGTTTGACAGGTATGTCCGTGGTATTAACAGCCGAAAAATTCGTACAGTCTTTGTCTCCGGACAGAAACCGTCTACACTAAAGCGTGGGAGTTCTAGTACCCTATATTCGCGTCCGTTACGACCGTGCAGTATCTTTCGCCCATCTTTTTTCTCAGTATACGAGATTTTCTACTGTAATTGACGTTATCACTGTACCCGCCAGTCGGAATAAGACCTATAGTATCGGGCTTCAAGAACCGTTTACGCAACACCTTATTGCATGCCGAAGCGATTGTAATTGCTTCCAAAAAAACATCGATATTACCTATCTGCATAAACTCTCGACTAAATACTCGACAAGCTTGCCTTAGGACAGTGACGTCATCTTGACAGTAAGTTTCCAACACGTGTCTATTATCGAAAACCTTGGATGTCTGACCTTCGTACCAGATAAAAAAAATCTCTCCTCTCCGACACTCATCTCGTTTACGCCGTAATACGACGCGTCGGGAATAGGACCCACATATTTCAGGTTTTCTTCAGTGTTAAAATAATGGGGGTACCATGATTTGGTAGCAGTTAGACCAAAAGCATCGGGAAGTTTACGTAAAGCAAACGGAAGAAACGAAACGCTATCTAGAAAAACTAAATGTTCCATTTTCATGCACATTATTTTCATTCCGTTCATGATCAGCTAGGGCTGCCATTTCAATAGAAGGGCTCGGTTCAGGATAAAATGTAAGTCGAAGGACTTGGCGTTGTGAGCTATAACAACAATCTTTTTAACCCAAGGGCGTGGTTCACATAAGTAGGATAGCATGCTTCCTACAGGATCGTCCCAAAAAGTGTTTTCTCTCGCCGCATTGCGTGCATTTACGCCGGGCGTCTTCGACGTCCTCGCACATCGAACAGAACTGCTGCACGCAAACGAGATTTGGGACATGTAACGGCCCTATCCGAAAATCTCGTGTTTTGCGTTGTCTCAAAATCGTAGAATACATACAATACCTTATCGCAAGCTGGCAACACGTTCTTCAAAGGTCTCATGTAACACAGAAGACCTACTTCTTTATTTTCGATACAGTTTTGACAATTTCGTTTACTACATTCATGGTTTTCACGTATCACGAGTTCTCCGCACGTACCGCAACGTCGCTTACGCTCGCAAACGGTTTTTTCCTTTGTCACGCGCCTCTTGTGATTATCGAAACAATTCTGACTTCTAAAGTGTCTGTTGCATTCGTCACAAGGAATTCGAATACCTACGAATGCGCACGGCAGGCTGGTCATGCATTCGCAACACGTCTGATCGCAGTTGTGAGCCACGTCGCTTCTACAACTTTTATTGCAAGCCTTACAGACGTACTTTTTTGCCATAGAACCGGTTAAGTTTGTAATCACGTGATAGTGCCTATCGACATCGTCGTACAGTAGGTTAATTCGTTTATTGGGTTCTACATGACCTTCAAACATTGTTATCACAACTTAAACCTTCGTACACACCTATCTTATACTCGCGAAAATGTTCCTGAAATTTGACTAATTCCGGAAGACCTGCACCGTTGGTCAAGTCAATGCCCGTCGTTTCGAGCAGATTTCTGACTACAGGACGTATCTTCCAACCGTCGCGATAAGATTTATAATTTGAATCATTTTCTACTCTTGCAATCGCAATTATTAAAGCCAACGCTAAACAATTGCTTTCGGTCTTAACTTCTACAATACTTTTCTTAATATGTGCCATTACAGAAAGTTGTCTACCCATTGTCTTAATTCCGCGACCGGAACCGACAGGCATTTTGACAGAATGCACAGTTACGACCATAGGGTCCATAGCGTTAAACCTAGAATTTGATTGCGACACTTTCTCAAAGACACGCCATACCACATCTCCGGATAATTGGTCTCTCCTTCGAAAACTTGTTCCTATAGGCTTATCGTTTTGGTTTTCACGGTTCTGTATAATTATCCCCACCATATCGTTATCACTCACATTTTGTAACGCATAATCAAACAAATCATTTCCGCTGTTTACAAAATGATTGACAGGATCGTCATCTGAGGGAAGTAGTAAACGTACGGTAAGTTGTGTTCCTACGGCACCGAACCTTCTGTACCGTCTAGTAATTTCGTCATCTATCGTAAATTTTCGGTCCATTGTTGTTCCGAAAACGATATACTAAATGTAATAGATTTATAAAACTTTTTTCTTTTACAATAATTATCGGCGACAAATATAAGAGATTACTCACGTATTAGTAATAGATGGGTATTCTTCCTGCTCCGAGTATTCTTTTCAAATCGTCACTAACTACTGCATAGTCCTTTTGTAAGGTTTACACTTATGTCCTATTTACTCTCACAAACTTAAATTTATCTGTCTCTAGTTTTACACTGCGTGGCATTGCCGTGATCATCAGCTCGAACATGTCGTCCTTGCCTTCACTTTGCTTTGTTAAATGAACAGAGAGAGCTCGAACGCCTACAAGAAACTACCCGAAAGCCGCAGGTGTCGACTTGTATAGCGCTTATGACGTTACGGTGCCAGCTAGAGGAAACGCATTAATATCAACTGACTTATAGATACAACTTCCTGAAGGTTGTTATGGACGAATCGTTCCCCGTTAGGGGATGGCTCTAGAACATCACATAGATGTAGGTGGGGGAGTAATTGATGAAGACTATCGCGGTAATATATGTGTAATTTTATTTAATCATTCATATGCTGTTTCTAGCGGTGATCGCATCGCTCAACTTATCTGCGAAAATATTTCTTACCCTACACTAACAGAAGTACAGATATTAGATATTACCGAACGCGGTGAAAGAGGGTTTGGTTCAACAGGAAAAAATTTAAAAAAAATTGTTCTTTCCATTGACTCTTTACAGATGAATATATGCCAACATTTCCGTGTTGTAGCATCTAGACCGGTAGTCCAGATACACACGTTGCATTTGGACCGGCCTTATCCTATCCTATATGCAAGACGGACGACTACCCAATTTGGGCCAACTGTCTTGCTGACCCTTCAGACA
>Ga0123355_10018194_pt1 | contig 11132 bp, 11 predicted proteins | sample TergutEmb28metaG_3_FD_89872 | JGI IMG/M metagenome (GOLD analysis project Ga0123355, IMG submission 89872) | Embiratermes neotenicus P1 segment gut microbial communities from Petit-Saut dam, French Guiana - Emb289 P1 | ecosystem: Host-associated > Arthropoda: Insects > Digestive system > Gut ...
CAAACCTTTATTCAATATGGCGGTACGAACCAGGTCAGGACGGGAACGTAGCAGCCTTAAGTGCTTAGCTGTATGTGAATGAAGGTTTGAGTAGAGTTTTTTTATTGCAAACAAAATAATATGATCCCTGTTGCGACACCAACATTTAACGACTCACATTTTTCATTCATCTCAATATTGACTTTAATGTCACATAAACCTAACAACTCACCACTCACACCATCCCCCTCATTACCAATTAAAACTGCTCGCTTTTCATTTGCTTTAACCGTCCCTAAACTCAAGCCTTCACTTACATCAGTGCCGATAATTTGATAATCTTTCTTTTTTAATTCTAAAATAAAATCTTTAAGCGGACTTTTAATAATATTCAAATGAAAAACCATTCCTTGCGATGATTGAATCACTTTTTGATTATAAACATCCACACTATTATTTAACACAATTGTATCGACATTAAACGCAACTGCATTCCTAATAATAGTGCCTAAATTACCTGGATGGTGAATTTGATCAACTAGCAAGATGCTTCCTTGATACTGATCTTCCTCTTTTTGATGGCAAATCCCTAACAATCTAGTAGGTGTTGCTAAAGAGGATATTTTTTTCATCACATCTTTTGTCACCTGATAAGTAGTGACAGAAAAATCAGTACTTTTATCAGTTGTAATGAGTTCTTTTAAATAACCAGCTTTATAAGCTTCTAAAATAAGATGATATCCTTCAACAACAAAAAGCTTTTGGCTATCTCGATGTTTTTTATCTTTTAACTTCGTCCATTGTAATACCCTAAAATTATTAAGGGAATTTATGATTGGCATAATCGTCACCTGCTTTTGTATTTTGATATTACTGCTCTCTCCAAATCGGATCAGCTACAATTCCTAATAACTCAAGTTGCTCAACAATATTCGTCAAATATTCACCTTCACGAACAACATGTGAAAGCCCAACTGCAACAAAGAATGTTGTCGCTTCTTCCGTATCGCGCAATAACTCTGCAATCCTGTTTGCATAATAAGTTGAGCGGAAATTCATTAAAACTTCAACCATATAACGCGTAAATGCATTTTCCATCTCTTCACTTGTAACAACCATTCCAGCAACCAATGCGTCAATATCGTTATATAGGTATTCATAATGAGACGCTGTATTTTCATATAGGTAGGTAAATAATTCGTCTCGGGATGTAAACTCATCCAAAGCGTCGTAATAAATCTCTTGTAATGTTCCAATAAACCCAGCACGGTCTAAAATTTCCTGATCTGGAGCAAAGCCGATGCGCATTTGTTGAGAGATTGGCTCTAGTCCGATAACTGGACGATTGTTTCTACGGGCAAAATCTAAGATATAGCCATCTACGCCCATTTGATCATCGTAATAAATGCCGTGTTCAGCGAAAACTTCCGCAGCAACTGCTACTTGGAGTGTGGTAATTAATGCGACAGGGTTCATTCGGTAAACTTCCTCATAAGTCATATCATAAGTTTCAATATAACGCACAAGTTCTTCATATATATGGGCTGGTATGACATCAGCTAACGTTTCTTGCTCCATATACATTCCCGTCTCAAGGAGCAGCATCAACGCCATCAATTCCTCCATCTCAATGCTGGCAAAAGTCATATCAATCTCAAAGGCAAACACATCAGCCCGTGTCATTGCGTCTTCTACAACATCCGCTAATGGAAACCACTCTGGCGCAGCTGCATGCATGGTACCAAACAGATATACAACATTATCTCCATACGTTATTCGATGAATGGCACCATGAATATCAGAGCCTTCTCCTGTCGCAGCAAACAAACCCTCTCCTGGTTCTGACACTTGGTTATGACTACCACTACCATTATCAGCACCACCAAAGATAAAATAAGAAACCACTATAAGCACTGTCACACTTAAAATACTTATCGTAGCGATTAAAAAACCACTAATGCTACGACCAGGTGCGAATTTGGTTCCACACCATTCACATTTCTTAGCATTTGGCTTATTCTCAGCACTACAATTTGAACATATCATTTAAATCACTCCTTTTAGCTATTGTTATTATAACTGTTATCCAACAAAAAATCTAGTTAACAGTATACATCTACTTTGTTAACTAGATTTAAATTTCTTAACCTCTCTTAGCTCTTTTCTCCTTGCTAAACACCATCCCTACAGCTAAAATTGCTGCTGCAAAGGCGATTTGAATCACAAAGCTTTGTATAACCAAATTCCAATCAATCGTTGTTTCAAAAATCATCATATCGTTAACTCGACTATACCAATAAAAAGGCGTAAAACGAGCTATAGCTAAGATTTGTTCACCCATCATTGATAAATCGAAGAAAATTCCAGCCGGTGTTGCTAATGTCATTACTGCTGAGAATATGACTGTAAACAGCATTTCTCTTTTTTCAATAAACTGTGTAATAATAAATGCGAAGGCTATTCCCATAAATACAAGTGGTAAGCTATTAACAATTCGGATTAAATTCTCTGTTTCAACCATCGTGCCACCAAACAATACAAATGCAACAGCAACAAAAATCACCCATGCAAGTACTCCGAACATCAAACAAGCACTAATCCTTTCTAACGTTCTTCTTTTATAGCTGATAGGCGCACTTTCAATTCGGCGTGTTATATCTTGCTTATTCAGTGCCAAAAACACACCACCCAGAGCAAGGCCAATAATCATTACCAATGAGACTGGTAAAAACCTAAAATACGAATATGCCTCTGCAAATAATTCATTGTCAACCACCACTACCTCGATTTCCGCTCCAGTAGCTAATGTTTCAGCTGTTAATCTACCAGCTTCAGTTATATCAAAACCACTAACCAAATATGTTGAAAGAATATTGAAATAGCGTTCAGCTTGTCCACGAACAAGGAATCCAGCCATGCTTTCTGGGTTAATCAAAAATTCTAGTTGTACCACATGATTGCCATTTACAAGGTAATCTGTAAATCCAATCGGAATTTCTAGAACAAGATGAGCATCCCCCCATCTAGCAGCATCTAGCCATTCTTCTTCAGAATCTTCTAATTCTACAATATAATGTAAATCAGCCATAAATAAAACGAAATTCTGAGTTAATTCTGTTTGGTCACGATCAAAAATTGCTACTTGTAAATTTACCACATTTCCAAATTCTTCGGTCTCCCCATCAACATCCCCCATCAAAATTGTCAAAGCAAGAGCAAGACCAATGAAAACTACAAATTGGATGAGAATCCCCATTTATAACTTAATATTATTTTCCAAATTTTATCTAGCGTCGACATGGCGATTCCTCCTTAATGCAATGATTGTTAATACTAGAAATATAGCAGTTGCTATTGCTATTATAATAATGAATCCAAAATATCTCGTATAGTTACCCATATTAAGAGCACTTAGTGAGTCAAGGAATAATGCGATTGGATTTACTGAATTAATTAACTCCAGTGCATCAGTACGCACTTGAGCTCCCATAAAGCCAGACATCATCATTACCATGTAAGCACCCGTTAAAATTTGCTCACGTGTCTTTCTTTTGCCTGGAGCAATCAATCCAAAGAATGCACCAAAGCTTATGCTAAATAATGCTGTTAAGAAAAAGGCTAATGAGGCTAAGCCGGCATTCATCTCCAAATCAACACCCAATACGAATGAATAGTAGGCCCACACACCAAATGTGACTCCGACAACTAAAAGGGTAGCTCCTAATAGATCAGCAACTAAGAGCCTCATCTTCCCAAAAGATGATATAATACGGCGACTTCCAGTTGTGCCATCATTATTCGTCATGATTGCTCTCTCAAAACCTAAAAATGTTCCCGATATGGCAGTCATTCCAATGAATAAAATGGCTATAATTTGCATCATATCTGGCATTTCATCAGCAATGGCCATTTCAGTCATAACCGATCTTTGCGACATCAGACTCATAATTGCAGTTTCTAAATATGCTGGATTCTCATTGGCAATAGTCGCAAGCATATGACCATTTACAACATACTCATCAGCTACCGTCTGCAAAACTAATTGTGTGAAGCCTGATCCTGTTACTAACAGACGTGGCGTATAACTTACTTCAAAAATTCCATCTATAGCACCTATTTCTAATTGATATAATGCTTCTTCCATATCAACAAATTCTAATTCAAATATACCTGCCATTTCTAAAATTTCAGTAAACATACCCTGCTCACTTCCTGAAATTTCAACAACTGCAACTGGGATTTCTATCGTCCCATCTACTAATTCTTCTAGCATCGTTCCTGTCATAAAATAGAAAACAGTTCCCATTAGAAGTGTCATGATGATCGCACCAAACATAAATTCTTTATCCCTAAGTGCTCTTATCATACTATATTTCATACTATTTAACATTATTATTCACCTACCGATCTAATTAATCTCTTAATTCTTTACCTGTCATCTCTAAGAATACATCATTTAATGTTGGTAATTCTGACAAAATACTTCCGAATGGAATGTTATTTTCTTCTAAATATTTCAGAATCGCCATCAGATTGTTTGCACCTTGCAAGCATTTAATTTCTAAGATTTCATCTTGATGCGTCACTGATGTCACATTATCAAAGCGTCGTAAAGCAGCAAGATGTTCTTCTTCTAAGTTTAAGATTTCAATTTTGATTGTTTCGCCTGTTTTAATCATACGCTTAAGTTCTTGCTTTGTTCCTTCAGCGATTTTCTGACCACCATCCATGATCACAACACGTGAACAGATTTGCTCGATTTCTTCCATATAGTGTGATGTGTAAATAATTGTTGATCCCGCTTTGTTCAGTTTTTTGATGCCATCTAAGATGTACTCGCGACTTTGTGGATCAACAGCCACAGTTGGCTCATCAAGGATAATTAGCTTCGGTTTATGGGCAATTCCACATGCGATATTTAACCTCCGAAGTAGACCACCTGAGAGCTTTTTTGGGATCATTTTAACTTGGTCATTTAGCTGAACAAAATCAATTGCTTCTTGTACATATCGCTTACGAGTTGCTTTATCTTTGATGTATAGCCCACAGAAGTAATCAATATTTTCATAAACTGTTAGTTCTTCAAATACTGCAACATTTTGAAGAACAACCCCGATGTTACCCTTGATATCGTATGCAGTTTGTGTCATTTTCTTACCAAATACTTCGATATTGCCCTTATCCATTGCAACAAGTGCTAATAGACAATTTAGTGTCGTTGTTTTTCCTGATCCATTTGGTCCGAGTAATCCTAAAACTTCACCTTCATTTACATGTAAGCTGAAGTTGTCAACTGCTAATAAATCCTTGTACCTCTTAACTAAATTTTCAATTTTAACAATCGTATTTGCCATTTTAAATTCCTCCGTTTTATTTATTTCGATTTTCCTTTTTAGGATAGTCAATTGCCATTAGTAAAATACCAACTGTTACCATGGCACCAAGTGCTGAGATTCCATTTAAAACTGTGAATGCTAACCCAGTGATGAACATTCCCCATAAACTGGTTCTAATGAGTAGCTCTCCATTCATAAATTTCATAACATTCTTCATTTCAATATCACCCTCTGACTTGTTGATGATGTTATTATACAGCATGTTGCTTGTCATATGGTAGTAACAAATGTAATTAGCTGATATGACATTTGTCATGAAGGTGATCTGTTGATAAACTTCCATATCTGCTCAAATCCTTATCCTTACAGGGTTTCCCAAATATGAAAGTTTTACAACATTCTGTTATTTTACATATCTTTACAGGCAATCGGGGCAAAAAGTGGGGCAACATAATTTTGAAATTGGGGAAAATTAAGTAGTGCCGTTTTGACGCAACTCATCTATTCGTTTCATCTCTTGGCGAAGTCGTTCTTGATCACTGTGGTTATAAACATTCATGGTCATACTGATGTTCTTATGCCCCATGATACGCTGTAAGACAGTTGCGGGCATTCCTTGCTCGGATAATCTGGTACAAGCCGTGTGACGCAAAATATGGGCTGAAAAATGCGGTAGTAGCGATGGCTCTCGCAACTCCTGCTCTGCCTTTATTTCTTCTTGATCGTTATATGCTTTAATCGCAAATGTTAATCTTCCGTCAAAATTAGCTGATTGCCATATTCCATGTGTTGCATTTAAGAATAGGAAGTTGCGACACGTTTCCCCTATCTTATAACTCGGAACTTCAAAGTTATCTATCAAATCCAACATTTCTAAATAATCAATTTACCCCGCACGATGCTGATCAAAATATCACCACTTTCAGCTCGAGTGAAGTGAATATCTGGAGCGCACATTTTTACAGCATCACGTAAAACAACTATTAACTCTGATCTTACTGTCATATCAAGCTCCCCTCAAAAGCCTCCGTAGTTCAAAGCCTAAATCGAAGTAGGCTTCACGAGTTGCATCAAACACCGCACAAGAAAGATCATAATACTTGTAATCCTCATTACCTACTATATTTGTTCTCGCTTGGATATCCTTTTTTTCAGTGTAGCTATTATCAATAAAGCCTAGATCAAAATATACTTGACGCGCTTCATGGAATACATTACAGGCAATGTCATAGTGCTTTTCTGGTATGGCATCCAATATAGCTATTCTGATCTGTTTATCTAAATCTTGGTCAAAAATACCATTAAGTATGATTTGACTAAGGTCTTTTAAATAAATGTTTACCATTTCATCACCTCGATAGTGACTTATAATGGCACTATAATTTAAATATATTATAGTGTATCATTAAGGCACTGCCAAGGTTTTTCAGGAGGAGATTTTAAAATGTTTAATGTTCGATTAAACGAAACACGTAAAAAGAGAGGATATACAGCCCAACAGATGGCTGATAAGTTGCACACTGGTATTCGAAATTATCGTAAATATGAGAGTGGAGATACTAACCCTACGTTAGAAAGACTTATTGAAATTGCAGATATTCTTGAAGTTTCTACGGACTATCTGCTCTGTCGGGATGATGAATGAGCTATCTGAAAATGAGTAATAAAATAATCAGTGTATTCTGAGAAAGGGATTAAAAAATGGAAGGAAAAATTGAAATTTCAAAAGTATTATCAGCTAGTAGACTCATGACAATAGAAGAGCAACAAGCATATACAAACTTGCAGTTGTATGATAATGGTAACTATCAAATTGAGAGTTTAGAAAAAATAGAAAAAATATTAAAGCGACCATTTAAAGATAAAAGCTACGAACTAGAAACACTTGAAATAACTCAAAAAGAGATTGATATGTACGTCAATTTTGGTCAAATGCTCAATAAAAGACATTCCAATTTTAACCCAGGTATGTTTTCTGAAAAAAGTGCATATGAGGCCTCTTTTTCAAAAAAGGTATATTATAATTCCCATTTTGAATTTATAGTAGAACTTTTTATTTCCCATCACAATATACATGCATTTACCGATGGTAATAAGCGTACAGCATTAAACTTTTTTATAGATTTATTACATAAATTTACTAATTTAGTAGTAAGTGAAATTATTACTATTCAAGATTCGCAAATCCTGTTTTTAGAGAAGCACATAACTAAGCAAGAATTTAAACAAATAATATATAGTGAGGTTGAGAAAAAAATGTTTAAAACTAATTTAAAATGTAATTTAGAACATTTGATTCCTAGAGGGAGTATTGGTATGGTAGAGGAGAATATAGTTCTGTCTCAATCTGATAGAAGAGGTAGTTTCAATTTAACTGACTTAGAAAAAGGTCAATTCTTTTACCAGCAGTTAAAAAAGCCGATTTTTCAAAGAGATACAAATCAATGGACAGTTGAAAGACTTGAAAAGCTCATTGCCACATTCTTAGATGATGGTCTTATTCCTGCTATTATTTTATGGGAAAATTCAGAAGGGGACATTTATATAATAGATGGTGCCCATAGAATAAGCTCTTTGATTGCTTGAGTTAATTCAGATTACGGGAAAGAGAATGAACTAAACGATAGTAAGCATCCAGAAATAGAAAAATACATAAATCAAAAAGTGGGCAACTACTCTGAAATTAAACTCTCTACTGACTCCAAATATAGATCAATCAAGCAAATAATTGGTAAGAGATCTATTGCAATTCAATGGGTGATCGGTGACTATGACAAAGTAAAGGAAGCATTTATTAGAATAAATGAACAAGGGGTAAGTATTAGCGCTGATGAAAAAGAGTTAATTGAAAATGATGACCTTCCGACATCACAGCTAAGCCGTGCAATTTTGAGTCATGGACAAGGACAAAAACCTCTGTATCAAAATGAAAAAACGCAAGAATTATTTGATCGATTTTTTACTCCATTTTTATCTCATCAATTGAAAAACTACCCATTATGCGGATCTTTAAACGAGGATTTTGTGATTTCTAAAGTGTACAATACCATTAAAATAATTGATGATTCTGAAAATTTAGATATAAAATCATTAGAACTTAAATCATTAGAAGTTTTAAAATTTATCCAAGATAATCTAAATATTAGTCATAAAGTATACTTCTATGGAGCTACCAAAAAATTTAAAACTAATTCGCTTTACGGATTTATTCGATTTTCATTGCACTTGATGGAAAACAAAGAGTTATCAGATCTTTTTATTAAAAACAGAAAAATATTCGAAGAATTCTTAGTTACTAACGAGAGGCATATTCAAGATATAGCACGCAAAAAAAGACAAGCTAAACGCGCATTCGAAGAAGTAAGTTCTTATTATAGAATGGTCCTAGAAGCATGTGAAAACAATGACTTTTCTGAGCTACATTCTAAATATAATTATCTTGATTTTGATGAAAATAAAGAGAAAACACAAACACCAAGAGAAAAAATAATACAAAACAATTATAATCAATTCATCGCTGAAACACCACGATGTGTGACTTGTGGTGGTTTCATTGATGGTCAAGAAAATGAACAAAAAACTCATAAATGTTGTTTATAATCACTTAAAACATAATAATAAAAAGAACACAACTACCGTAGTACTTGCATCCTTTAAAATGTTTTTAATATACTAACAAGAAATTGCTGAAAGTGAAGCAATAAATTGATAGGATCCACCCTAATTTTCAACATCTCCATCTTCAACGCTATATTCCAAATTCACACGTTTTTCAATCGCTTCAGCGCTAGGTAAAGTATCTATAAATTCAGTTGGTACAAAATCGGACAACCTATACTCACTAACACCAATCGGCTTATTAATGTCCTTTAATGCATAGTCAGCGGTTAACTTATCTTTTGTCTTACAGAGCATTATTCCGATTGACGGATTATCATGTTCATGCTTCAGGATATCATCAACTGCTGAAAGATAGAAATTAAGCTTCCCTGCATATTCAGGTTTGAACTCTGTGTTTTTAAGCTCTATAACAACATAACAACGAAGTTTTGTATTATAGAACAAAAGGTCTATATAGTAATCTTTTTGGCTGACTTCAATATGATATTGATTTCCAACAAAAGCAAATCCAGTCCCGAGTTCCATAATTGTTTTTGCAATATTCGCAACCAATTCATTTTCGACTTCACGTTCAACAATACCTTTTCGCTTCTCCACAAAATCAAAAACATAAGGATTTTTTAATGTTTCTTCCGCTAGATCACTAAATGGAGATTCAAGTAGTCTTTCGTAATTAGAAGACTTTTCAGCAATAGCTTGGCGTTCATAAAGTTTCATTTCAATATGATGCTCAAGGGATACATTATTCCAAGCATTTTCTATGTTTTGATTGATGTACCATTGTCTTTCGTTTTCATCTTTTATTTTGGACATTAATGTCAGGTTATTTCTCCATGGCAAAAGTGCAACAGTGTGTTGCATTTTTAAAAAATCAGGATAAAGCTCGGCAAACTTGCGCATATAGTTTAAATTTCGAACTGAAAAACCACGAACTTCTGGAAATTCTAATCGAATATCAGACGAAAGATTCTGAATGAATTTCGTACCATATTTCGTATTGTCAATAATCATTTTTCCGACTTTCCAATATAGCGCCATCATTTCTTTATTTGCTCCTAAAACAGCTTTATATTGTGCTGTTTTGATGAGCAATTTTACATCATCAAGTAATTTAAAATAATCGTTGTTCTCTATTAACATCTTTCTTCCTCCAGCTATGTCCAATACAAAATGAACGGCTTGTTTTTCTTTGTTTTTTCAAAAGTGCAACAGTGTGTTGCACTTTTCGATTTCTATTTTAGTTGATTTGAAAAGATATTAAAAATCTTTCAAACTTCATCGCATAAACGTTATGCCTATTATACCACAAGTAAGTGCATTCCATCATCAACAAAAATTAAAAACCATCAAATTGCTACTCCAAATTCATAAGGTAGAAGTAATTCTTTGCTGGTTTTACTGTCATATCAAGGCAATAAGTTTGTATATTGTTCCATAACTTTATACCTCGATTGGGGCAAAAGTGGGGTAAATTATATTTATAAAAACCCTCTATCGCTTGTTCTTATAGGTTTTGGCAGATTTTTAAGTAATGACAAATGTCATTTTATTGCAATCAATAAAAGTCCGTCATCACAAGGATTAGATGGACTAAGCGATTTAACTTTACACCATTTTCACACCAAATGAAGTGTAAAGATATGAGAAGATATAAAAATTCAGAGCTTTGATATGACAATCAAAATGAAGAAGCTAGAAGAAATATTTAAAAGAACGACAAACAGTGAAATTTTTTCGTTGTTCATCGTCCTTTTCTTCAATGTCTTTTTTAATTATCAAGTTAAGCATTACTTTTCAGGCAGATCAAAGATGAAAAATCATAGAATAAATGATGTAGTGTCATTTCTCCAAATGGTGAGTCGTATTCAGCTTCATAAATGCAATGCGAATCCTCTTCTCTAATTATAAACATCTCTTTTTTCACTGTCTCTTTTTCTAGTTCATCGTTTTGTATCTTATTTATTTTTTCTGCATTTTCTTTAACATCTACTTGACGAACCATAAATCCAAGCATCATATTCTCCCCATAAGAAGACGGATACTTAGCATCTGCCGACACGAACCTTGTGACACCTTGTTTAATGTATGCTTTATTAAGTTTTTTTGACCCGTCAAGTCGCTTACACTCTATTGTGTAATACCTATCATTGTGAATCAGCGTATCCTCACTTGTAACTTTTATATCTACTCTCCCAG
>Ga0123355_10018195_pt1 | contig 11131 bp, 6 predicted proteins | sample TergutEmb28metaG_3_FD_89872 | JGI IMG/M metagenome (GOLD analysis project Ga0123355, IMG submission 89872) | Embiratermes neotenicus P1 segment gut microbial communities from Petit-Saut dam, French Guiana - Emb289 P1 | ecosystem: Host-associated > Arthropoda: Insects > Digestive system > Gut ...
GGCTATTATCTCCGTAACCGTTCTACTTTGGACATAGGTGTTTTGGGTTATATCGGTATAGTATAACATAAGGAACACCCTCCCGAAGTCTGGTCCGTTCCTCCTGTTACACCCCGTATATGAAAGGCTTAATTTTTGTATAAGCAAACCATGAAACTTATCTTTCATGAAATCCGACGTTTCAATTCCATGTCCACAACAGCATCTAATTAGCCCTATCTCGAGCCGGATGCATCCACTTCACGCCCTCATACCCTTATTCGCTTAAGATCGACTTTAATATCATAACTTGCCAATAATGTACAGAGGGGCAGGAGAGGTATGTAGAAATCTTTATTCTTGGCGCAAGATGGGGGCCAGTATTCGACACCACGCTCCGGCCGCTGTATCCCCGGGAAATGGACCCAGTACATTGTACAGGAGGCTGTGTGAGCCACAGGGCCGGTCTGGAAGGGCGCGAAAAATCTCGTCCTCCAGTGTGGTTCGAATCGTGAACCGCTCCGACTCGCTATACCACCTACGTCGTCACGACCCACATCATCTGCAAATTTGCCGTTAAACGTGACGCACATTGTACAGACTGGCAACGTAATTCTGAGGTGTGTCATCCCCGTTGTGTGTAGAAAGACTAATGGTGAGGTAAATTTCAGTCATGAAACACAACTATGATAGTATGTTTTATGATGGTGTTTAATAGCAAAGAAATAACTAATGTTTCGGCCAATAGCGGCCATCTTCAGGTTATTACAATTTTGCTCAAAGACTATCATATATATGCCTATATTGCGAGGTAATGCTGAGATCTCATCACCGTAACGCGTAACGATGATGAGATCTCAGCATCACCTCGTAACATAGGCACACATATGATACTCTTTGAGTAAAATTGTAATAACCTGAAGATGGCCGCTATTGGCCGAAACATGTAGTTATTTCTTTGTTATTAAATCCCATCATAAAACATACTACCACGGTTGTGTTTCATGATTGAAAATTACCTCACCATTAGTCTTGGCAACGTAAACTGATTAAGAAATAAACACAACATAACAAAAAGCAGCCTACCTCCTCTTGTGGACAATAATTTTCTTCGGTACATGGGCTCATGGAGGGTCAGAAGAATGCGAGATGTCACTGGACATAAGGCCTGACCACTGTAATAACTCAAACAGGTTTGTAAAGTCGCCACCCTTACTCCTTCGACACCACCATTATCACAGGTTGTATGGCTCCGAAAATTGTACAGAATGTGGCAACGCAGGGATGACCTCACTTTAGGTACTCTTCAGGAATTTTTGTGGAGGTCTGAGTAAATCCACGAAAGGCGTCAGGATAGTCGGTATCCAGGCTCACATTCAAACCGATGATCTCCCGAAAACAAGTCACAACCTTTGCCGCTTGAGTCCTTCTCCTTACAACAGTAATTTAACGTTATGTGGCGTCATGTAATGTCTGAGAGGTTTGAATGTACCTGAAGTGATCCTTCAGCTCTAGTAATGAGGGGGTTGGATCTAATTACGTAAAATGTCATTGTACACTGGCTTTTGTACCTCCGATTCCTTAATTGAATGCATTTGAGGTCTAAAGCTTTTCCCATTAGTCTCTGTAACATATGAGAATATCTCACATTTAGTCTTCCCTTTAAACAAGTAATCTCCAAAATCCATGTTGAAAAAAAACGCTATTATAAATAATAACCTAAACTTTTGTAACTTCCCTATGAGACTCAGCCGGTTCTTATATTCCGAAGTCCGACAAGCAGTACTTGATGGATGCACAAATCTTCCGATAATCTAGAAGCCACCTCAAAATTCTCAGTGCCAGTAAATAACCTGATCCAAGTTCCATACTGAGGGCCCACAAATATTAGGTAGCACCTTGCAAGTTTTAGTCGCCTGGGCGACCTGGCGCCCGGGATTTGTGCGCCTCTGCACCCGTGAAATTCACCAAAATCCTGCCCGGTCGTGGCGGGAAATACGTCCACTAGTGTGTTTAAAAATACCGGATACTGGTTTCTCACACATATATAGTTAAATATAATCTTCTAAATTGTAGGCTGGGTATCTCAGTCGGTATAGCGACTGACTACGGGCTGGATGGTCCGGGATCGAATCCCAGGGGGGACGAGATTTTCCGCCCGTCCTGACCGGCCCTGGGGCCCACCCAGCCTCCTGCAAAATGGGTACCGGGTCTTTTCCGGGAATAGAGGCGGCCAGGGCGTGGGGCCGACCATCCCACCCCAACTAGTGCCCAAGGTCCTAGAAAAGATTACAGCTATACCTCTACTCACCCCAAGGGCCTGCGTGTCCTACATAAGGGGGTGAAAACCTACCTAATCTTCTAAATTAAGCCAGCGTCTGTCTGCCTAGAATTTCAGGGATCGTCATAATGACGCACGTCATTTTTACAGCTCTGCTGCCTTCACAGCTTGCCTTTTGCTTCATAAACAAGGCAAGGTCTAAGCACAAAAGTTTCCTTGATATTAGGGCCTAAAGAATTGTTCTTTCTTTCGGCAAACTCCAATGTCTGTTCAGTTTCGTTTTCTACCTCATGCTTTTACTTAAGCCGCACATACCGACGTGTAAATCGAACATTGGCATATAGCCGTAACTGCACATGATTCACAAAACGCTACTGTTACAACCACAGAACCTCGCATTCCGACCAAAATCCGTAAAACACCTTTAAATCTGTTTAAATAACAAAAGTAGTGTGTAAGGCTTGACGCTTTCGAAGAACACGGGTACACCGTCAAACACAACTTTTTCTTAGTAAACATTTCTTTAAGGTTTGTTGTCGTGTTTGATGGCGTACAAGTATTCTTTGACATAAGTAGCAAAATGAAACGTCACACACCCCGACTTGAAGCTTGCAAGGCGACTGAAAACAACACAACTTTCTCGAGGGACCGGTTGCGTCAATTCGCAATGAAAATCAGACGTTTCGGAACCACTCCCCGTCTCCATAAGAGAGTAAAATGTCGGGCTTCCGGTCCGTAGTAACAAGTCTAGTATCCCGAGAAAAGTACAATATAAGAATAGGCTATGCCAAATGTAAAGGTAGTTTTGTTACTATACGTGGTCGGACAATGAAGGTCGCGAACTCGCCAGCGTGTGCTTACCGTGGAAGCACTGTACAAAAGCCTTAGTATGGTTTGATGACGTTGACACATCAGCGTTTCATAGTTGTGCTGTTGTTGATCTATGGCAGTCTCTTTCTGAGTGGCATCTATTATTGTCTGCGTGTGTTTTGGTGTACCGCCGCGAAAATGTCGGAGCTTGAATTACAGCAGCGAACGAACATTAAATGTCTTGTTAAACTTGCAAAGAGTGGAAACGAAATAAGAGAGATGTTAGTGCAAGTTTACAGGGATAATGCTATGAAGAAAACAGCGGTTTACAAGTGGGTGAAACGTTTTTCTGAGGGAAGAGAAAGTATCGCTGACGAAGAGAGATCAGGACGGCCAGCAACAAGCAGAACTGAAGAAAGCATTGCAAATATTCGTCAAATTATGCGTGAAAATGTTGGCTGACTGTCAGGAGCATAGCAGAGCAAGTGAACATTGACAGAGAAACAGTTAGGAACTGAAGATTTCGATATGAGGAAGGTGTGTGCAAAAATGGTCCCAAAGGAGCTCAACGAAGAACAAAAGCAAAGAAGAGTCACAACTTGCCAAGCCCTTTCGAAGAGGCAAGATGACATTTTGGGCCGTGTCATAACAGGTGATGAAACATGAGTCTACCAATACGACCATTAAACGAAGCGGCAGAGTGCACAATGGAAGACTGCCAATTCTCCACGACCAAAATATTCCGTCGGTCCAAACCGAAAGTCAAAACAAAGTTGGTGACTTTTTTATATTAGAGGGATTTTTCACTATGAATTTGTACCGACTGGGCAAACAGTCAACCAAGTTTACTATTTGGAAGTACTGGAAAGGCTGCGTGAAAAAGTTAGACGGAAACGACCCGAACTTTTTGCCAACAACTCATGGATCTTGCATCACGACAATGCACCTGCTCACACGGCACTGTCTGCGAGGGAGTTTTTAGCTACTAAACAAATAACTGTGTAGGAACACCCTGCCTATTCACCGGATCTAGCCCCCAATGACTTTTTTCTATTACCGAAGATAAAGGAAATGAAAGCAAGGCATTTTGATGACATTGATGACATCAGAATTAATACAAAGGCAGCTCTGAAGGCCATTCCACAAACCCATTTCCAAAATTATTTTGAAGAGTGGACTAGGCGCTGACATCGGTGCATAGCTTCCCAAGGGGAGTACTTTGAAGGCGACCACGGTGGTATTCAGCAATGAGGTATGTAGCACTTTATGGCGATGAGTTCGCGAACTTTATTGTCCGATCACGTATCTTATTACTTATGACAAACATTAGATAGCACGTGCAGATGGAGATCGAAAAGGGAGGAAGCTGCATTATGGGTAACGATGGCGCGACTCAATACCTTCTGCAGTGACGTATCTGCTCCTTTCCTATTGGATGTTAAAATTTGCTCAAGGACTCGACATGCAGCCTCTGATTCTGGCAGCAGGGCTCAATCGATACAGTCCTCAGCTGCTACCTGCTACATATGATTAATGAGTTAATTAATTAATTAATTAACTCCATGGAATATAGTTCTCTTCGTAAAGCTAGTAAAAGCGAAGAGAAACATGTTAGGAAATGTTCGAGTAACCTAAAAATCTAATCTCGCGAATTGCATAGAAAAGAGTGCATATATTCAAATAATGTGTCCATTATTACTAACAGTTTATTTGTATAACTGGAGAGCATGGACATTTAGCCAAACTGCTCGGTGGGCCAATCATTCTAAACTGAGGAGATGTTAACTTTAATCGTATCCTGAGGACGAGGACCAATTCTGTCAGCGAAACGATGCATCTTTATACGACGCATAATCCGTGTAGAAATACACTGTGTACAGTAGTAGCACCAGCAAAATGCACGCAAGTATAATGAAATTAATTCATACACAAAACAACATATTTCGGCCAATCACGTGCCCAACTTCTTATTAATTACGCATTATTTTTAACTCTAACGTTTGAAGGAATTCTATGAAGTAAATCATTTTAAATGTGATAAACCATCGTCAAGATCTCAGAGCATTGTATCTTACAGAACTGCTAAATACATTCCCTTCCACGGAATTCGTGTTGTCAAATGCGTGAAACCAGATGAATGTATGGAGCCTTTTCAACAGTCGATAAACAAGGATGCAAACCCGTCTAAAACAATAACCTAACAACAGGACAGAGTAGAAGCAGTTCAATTCAACTGGCCAAAGGGAAATGGTCATCATTACACCGTCGCATACCGAGAAAAGAACTCTGATGTCGAATAAATTGGCTCAACTGGCAAGCATTCTTTCACTCGGAAGGTACCCGGTCTGCATCCCGACATGGACACAGACCTCCCCCCACCCCGCCACAGGTATTTCGTTGTTTTCCTCTTTGTAGGAAATTTCGAATTAGTCCATGACTGCCTCCTACCACATTTATTCCACATAGTTACGAACTTGTAACGCCACCATTCCACAGTCTGTATCCTGAGGTGCCGAACAACCCACTAAACATCCAGTATAAATTCCCGCGAGATAATAACTTCTACAGTGGAAAAATATTATTTTTTTTTGTAATTTGATGACGTGCATTCTGGTACAAATTTGACGCCTTCCGGAAGAAATCTGCTGCCCGCATTTTTAACGAAGAACAATACATATGGTCACCTAACGACGTAGCAGACTGCGGTAGGGTTCTGATCGAACCAACAGGCGGATAGGAGAGGCAGACACTAGAGAAATTGAGTTAAATCCGTTCTTCGACCCAAGGCTTTTACTTATATCCTGAAGAAGGCAGAATGTTCGTCTCCAACGCTATTTAATTTTTACCAGTCTAAACGGTTCCACATCTCGGAACACAGTACATTTTGCAGTAGTCGAGGTCCGAACATAGACGTGCACACATCTGTGTTTCCTCATATATTAAAAATGTGTTATGTAAAATGCCCTTCAATAACAATGTCATTATTTAGACCGCGTAAGAGCAATGGTTGATGGATGAATACGGGTATAAAAACAAGATATATGTACGTAATAAGTATAGTTCTAAAATCTCATAGGCCTTCAAAAACTAGCTTTCATCCTGATAACAAACCCAAACGCACTGAAATCCGGATTACCGTCAATCGGTTTTCCACTTTCTGTACCCAGGAACACATGGTGACGGGGGAGTGCGATAAGAAGAGGCCTTCCGATATTTCGTACGTCAACCACCAACCACCGTCTTCTGACGCCAACTCGCAATCAAGCATTGACAGAACAGCTAGCTGACAGTCTACTGACGCAGTCAACATGTTAACCTCCAAAATTGGGGCCCAGCTGCTCCTCACTCGGTCTTAATGATCTCGCCCAAACCGAGACACTGTCGACAAAACTCATGCATTGAATTTCCGAGAATGGATGAACGTAACTTGCGGCGGTACTGAACTGAGGCCACACTATGGTGCTACAAGACGAGGCAAAGGCAGCTCGCGGAGATGAATGCAAATTTTGTGAATCAATACGAATTGTGAATACAAGACAGCAGAGCGTACACTAGTGACATAAAGAAATGTAAAGTAGTGGGGAAATTATCAAATGAATCACATACGTATAAAGGTAAATCAGTCCCGTTACAGGCCCGAGGTGCCCACAGGTTTCCAGGAAGTTAAGGTTCCCAGATTTCGTGACAAAGGCACAGGATGGTGGTAGGCTGTCAGCCCTACGTTCCGGCCGTTTTGCCCCCAGGAAATACTCCTGGTATTCATTTCTGTTAGAGGCTGAGTCAACCCCAGGGCCATAGTGCGATCGAAAGGATTTTATGCCAATGAAAAATTCACTGACACTGGCTGGGATTTTTTTATTGTCCTCATTTGTTTACATGTATTCTGTCGACATAACAGAGCATGTTACCCTCCTACTAGATTAGCGTGTGGTCATCGAACCAGCGACCTTCCGATTTGTAGCACAGTACCTTAACCACTGTGCTACCGAATCACGTATAACTCTTGCCTAAAATCCACACGTTTCGATTCTGACCTCTAATCATTCTCAGGATTGTTGCGTAAAGCCGATTCTCCAAACTCTTAAAGATGAATTATTTAGTTGAAGAATAAGAGACCAACTTGATGTCACTGTTTATTAAGTTTTATTTCACTTCTTCTATGCTCAACATGTTTCGGAAATTAATATATCCACCATCCACCACTTTTCTATTGTATCACCACATTGGTCGTGTGTTCTTGTTTTGATGGGTGTTAGAGTTTCGGTGTGGCTGGTTGGGGTGGTATCCGTGTTGCAAGCACAGCTTCAGCCTGCAACACCGATACCACCCCAACCAGCCACACCGAAACTCTAACACCCATCAAAACAAGAACACACGACCAATGTGGTGATACAATAGAAAAGTCGCAGGCTCCTTATGATGGATATATTAATTTCCGAAACATGTTGAGCATAGAAGAAGTGAAATAAAACTTAATAAACAGTGACATCAAGTTTGTCTCTTATTCTTCAACTATCAAAATGATGCACGGTCCAATATGCATAAGATGAATTATTTACTCTAAATAGCGTCTCTCATCAAGAAATAGATTAAAAAGTATGAAAAATAAAATATAAGGTTATAACTTTGCAAACCATTAAGGCAAATGGAGAATGCGGTATAGCTCTACTCATTCTTAGCTTCAGCACTACATGCAGGTAATTTACTGTTCCTAAATCTGAGTGAAGCCGATCACAGTGGCCGCGCCGTTTTAAGGCGTGGGTCTGCGGCCGTTCGGTTACTAGGATTGCAGGTTTGAATCCAGGCGGATGCATTGATGTCTGTTCCTTATGAATGTTGTGTGTTGTCAGGTACAGGTCTCTGTGACGGACCGATTCCTCGTCCACAAAAGTCCTACCGATTCGGGTGTGACTGAGTGCGATCGTGAAGTCTCGATAATACTGAAACCCTGGCCCACTAGGGGCTGTCGCGCCAAGGTCGGAATAGAACTTACGGGAAATGATGGAACAAGGCGCGTCACAGACCGTCAGTCTTAAATTGCGTCTAAGAAACTTTCAATCTGCATTCAGTTCGTCCTCCACCCAGCGAAATACATTTCAGGAAAAGGATACTGAAATTACAGTTTTGTATAGCAATGCTGTCCAGTCTGATATACCAGTATGTAAACAACACCTCACAGGTACATCTTACCTCCACCTTCACCACGCTTACCCTGAAGAAGTAAAAAAGAAAATTTTTCCGAAATATTATTACATATATGTAACCGGCACGGCGTCAAATCCGGTAGCTGGAATTATTATTTCATATAAGCGTCAGCAAAAACAGCATGACACAATTCATAACAATTAAAAGTAAATTACATTCCCCAGCCGGCCGGAAGTTCGTATAAATCTGGAAACTATTAAACCGATATTTTCGGAGGACCTGCTACGACATTCGCTGTCTTCCATTTTAGTAATATTATGGAACTTCATAATGGCTTTCACCCTTGCCGTCGTCGATCCGCTGGCTACCAGTTGTGACCTAGCACAACAGTCTTATAACCTGGTGTGTGCTGGGTGAAGAAATACTCTTTTGGGATCAGACCATTTGGGCAAGGGGCTAGTAGAAGTGAGATAGGTTACGAAGAGACAGACTAATCAGAACGCTCCAGACATTGGCCCTGTATAATGTGTAATAATTTCGTACATACAGATGCGTGAGTCTTAACGTTAAATGTCAGAATCCAGCTCCTTCCCAATCCCACATGCATGAGCCAGACGTAACCTTTAGCCTTAAACGGTCTGGTATTACCTAGGGTGGCGCTATTAGTAATGGTGTTTCGTGTTGCTGGCTGTCGGTATTAGGCCCGCGCTAACCTTTGATGCCACCAATTTGGGGCTCCACTAAAGAATTTTTGTGGGCTTATTTTTGGCAGCGTCAATTAGCGAGGACTTTGTTCTCCAACTGTAATCTTTTTATTCTACGGATTTTATTTTACAGATGGCGTCAGCAAACTGCGCGAATGTTTTTAGTTGCTTTTATTTAATGGGTCTATCGGTTGAGCTGTCTGTTCCGTTTACTTTATTTTATTTCAGGCGATGATTTTAATTTTGTTCCTATTCACGTTACGGGAAAGATTAATTACTTCATTTCGCTGGAATTTATTGGTAGCTGGTTGTTTTTGGTGGTTGTGTTTTAATATCACTGTTTCTGTACAAATCCCTCCCCTGTTTCTCTGCCTTATTATCTGACGTCTCTTACCTAATTTATTATGATTCATGTGCAAGCATGGACAGTTTTTCCAATTCAAGCAAACATATTTTACCCTTTATTTAATTCGTTACCTAATTTTACGGATTTTCACCGCAGAAGAATGGAATCTATACCACGGCAATCGAAGTTGGATTTATGGTAAACAAGGTGGCAGTGAGCCATATTTCTCTCTGAGTATTTCACTTTCTTCTAGCCAAGTGTATATTCTCTATTTGTCCATACTTATTCATCGACAGTACACACCTAGATATTTAAAGTGTCGCTAAAGAAACTACAAAAACACAGTGTAACGTACTGGTACATTCCGACCCTAGCCCAACTACACAGTTTGGATACGCGGAACATAGTCACGGTTGAAATGGTGAGAATGGTGCACGAATTTGAAAGCTGACTGTTATCTCGAATATTTTTGAACTTGTTGATAAAAATGCATAAAAAGTGTCAGACGAGATATGGGGTACGGAACACCAGCGCTCAGCAACATTACACTAATTTTGTTTGTCTCATTTGAAACTCTGAACATTGTATTTGGCGTTTATTCTAAATTAAAGGTCTTCGAAATCTGTGATCTGGCGACAGCACAAGTAAGAGCGAGCTACTGCTCTTTGTAACCGAACATTTTTGGTATATTTGTTTATTAGGTTCGCCAGCATCAGTTACGGGCGGTTCACTGCCATACGTTATAAGTCTAAACCCTCGACATATGTCCAAGAACCGTTGGTGATATGTAGGTGGGGTTTATACAGAGGGATTTAAACGAGGAAACGGTTAGCAGCTGATAACGGACACAAGCAATCCAGCGAGAAAGTAGTCCAGTAAGAGAGCAGTGCAGTAAGAGAGCAGTGCAGTAAGAGAAGAGCGTGAGCGAATAGAAGTGAAGTGACTGTGGTATTTTACTGGAAAATGAGATAGTTGTTTAACTTGATAACAGTACACATTTTATATCAAGTATACATGAATAAATAAATCAGTAAGTAAAAAATAAAATAACTAAAACTATATGTCATTCGGTGAACCACACCCCTCTCCCGAAACTTCTCATACCAGACTGAGCACGTCGGGACAAACAAGGTACAAAGAGTGATCGTGTAAATGTTAGACCTAGTAAATACAGTAGTACGAAATTCTAGCTGGAAAATCTGACAATTCAGAACCATGGCTATGATACACGCCGACAACTCTTAAATATTACAGCCCTTGAGGAAAACCACGAAACCACAAAATCGCTGAATGTGCAGGCCATGAACTTCGATGGTTTTTTTAAAACAGCTTTATAAAATAAAGAGTGTTGGTAGCCACACACAATATTTCATCGGTAAATGTTTCGGCCTCAATACCGACTGAAGCACAGTTACTCTCGGTTGCTTCATAACGATCAGACCGCTCGCGGCAATCTCTGCCACCTGGTGTCTGTACCCGTACCTGCATAAATAAACGTTCTACAGGTGTAACACTCACATGGGAACAGAAGAGTAACAAGATTTCAACTCCAAGGCTTCTGAAACATACTGCAACAGTCGCCTCAAAACTGCCTACGCATTACTCTGAATCTCCTAAAATGATGAAAGGGATGCACAAATAAAGGTATAAAAGATATTCTACAACTGTCTTTATACACGCAATGAAAACATATTAGGGAGCGCAGACGTACAGCTCCACTCATTCTGAAGAACCTGGACGCTAATGGAGGTCAGCAGTCACCTTCACGCCCTGACCACCTTACCCCGGGAACCATCGCAAAGAATCTTCAGAACCGGTCTGAATGGTTCTAGAGAACAGAAAATCTGTTGACCCTGCCGGGGTGAA
>Ga0123355_10018196_pt1 | contig 11131 bp, 12 predicted proteins | sample TergutEmb28metaG_3_FD_89872 | JGI IMG/M metagenome (GOLD analysis project Ga0123355, IMG submission 89872) | Embiratermes neotenicus P1 segment gut microbial communities from Petit-Saut dam, French Guiana - Emb289 P1 | ecosystem: Host-associated > Arthropoda: Insects > Digestive system > Gut ...
GTATATACACGTATCATCCCATTCGCTTCAGCATCATATCCGTGGTTATTAGGATGGTCAAATAAAATTTTCAGATAATTCCCGCCAAGCAAATTGCGTAATTCATCGTCAATTAGTACATCGCCCAGGATTTTTTGCTTCTTATGTGCAATGATTATGTCGTCACGGGATACAAAAGGAAAGTGCTTTGTTATCCACTCAAATTTTAAGCCCGCAGTTCTATTATTGTGTGCTGTTACAATGGTAACTTCGTGGCCATCATCTACCATTTTTTTAAGATATTCATAACTGCCCGGCTTTACTGTATACGATTTAGCAAATTCCTCATCTTGCAAAGGAAATTTTATCTCCTCCTCAGAGAGAGTTGGAAGTGCTTTATAGATTTCTTCGTGGCTAAGGCCGTTAGGGTTTACAGATAGCCCATGTTTTTTGTTGAGATACATAACCCAATCCTCGGATACATTGTTTAACACATTATCGCAATCAATCATGATGTGAAGTTTGGCAGCTATATCCATCTGATTTGCTCCTCTCAAAACTGTTTACACAGCCTCTCTACCCGCATTGTATGATATAATAGCCCAAAACACAAGCATACATAAGGGGGACAGCAACATGAAAATTACCAATCTACAAATCATCCGCAGAACCATCAAATTTGAACCAAGATACCAAGGAGAAGAGCGCAACGTAGGGCCACTGGATATCTATAATCAGTACACACCCATAGATGATTCCCACCGCTGGTCGCGCTCTGCAACAGAGGTAAAACCCGGGCAACGTTCAGAAATGTTTGTAGTAATCAGTACAGACGAGGGCATAACAGGAGAACACGGCCCCGTCGAAACCCGCGCCGAACTACTAACCATAGTGGATGGCCTGGCACAGCATCTAATCGGTGCTGATCCCTTAGAAAACCGCTTATTGTGGGATATCCTCAGCCGATTCGACCGTCACAGCCGTAGCGGACTGATGATAATGGCTATCAGTGCTGTAGATATCGCATTATGGGATTTAAAAGGCAAAATACTGGGCTTACCCGTATACAAACTTTTGGGTGGAGGCCGTAATCGCATTAAACCTTATGTAAGTATGTGCGAATTTTCTACAGAACCTAAACCGGCCAAAGAGCGGGCATTGTGGGTAAAAGGCATGGGGATAAGTGCACAAAAATGGTTTTTCCCTTATGGCCCAGGTGACGGCTACGAAGGTACGCGAAAAAACCTCGATTTGGCATTTGCCCTGCGCGAGGCTTTGGGGACAGACTACGATATAATGTTTGACTGCTGGCTAGGATGGTCAGTGGAATATGCAAAAACCATCTTTAGAGAATTAGAGCAAGTGCATCCAAGATGGGTAGAAGACATATTGCGCCCGCACATGATGGACGGTTACAGAAATCTAAAGCAAGATACCTCCATCCCCCTAGCGGCAGGAGAACATATTTATACCCGCATGGAGGTTAATGCGTATTTGCGGGAAAATATCTTCAGCGTAATGCAATCAGATCCAGCATGGTGCGGAGGCATTACAGAAGCCTTGCGTATTGGGGATCTTTGCGAGATGTACGGGACAACATTTATACCTCATGCCCATACACTAATGCCTGCATTACACGTTATTGCGGCATTACCGCCAGATATAGCTCCAAACTGTGAATATCTGCTTAATTTTATGGATAAGAAAAATGCGTTTTTTACGCATAACAACGCGCCTATTAAAGATGGCTGGATATATTTAAATGATACGCCAGGCATAGGGGATGAAATTGATGAAGAGCGCATGATAAGTACTGAAACTGTAGCCTCGTTTGAATTTTAGAGAACACTACCCAAAACCGAGCCAATACTTTCTCTGATAATCAAATTAGCCCTTACATCATAGGGTGTTTCAGAATTATTAATCAGCACAAGTTTATCTCCTTCATAATAATCAATAAGCCCTGCCGCTGGGTATACAGACAAGGAAGTTCCACCAATTATCAACATATCAGCTTGTGAAATATATTCAACAGATTGAACCAATAAATTTGTGTCAAGAGATTCTTCATATAGCACAACATCAGGCCTAAAAACACCGCCGCATTCACATATTGGAATGTCGGCTTTTTTAATTGTTTCTATATCATGCGTCTTTCTGCAATCCATGCAATAATTACGGGATGTTGAGCCATGCAGCTCTATCACATTTTTGCTTCCGGCCATTTGATGCAGGCCGTCGATGTTTTGTGTAATTACAGCTTTAAGCTTGTTTGCTTTTTCCAGTTCGGCTAAGGCAATATGTGCTTGATTAGGTTTAACAGTTTCGTTCATCAGCTTGTTTTTGTAGAAACGGAAAAACTCCTTGGGCTGGTCCATAAAAAAGCTGTGGGACAACATAACTTCCGGTGGGTATTCGTATTCCTGATTATACAGCCCATCCATGCTGCGAAAATCAGGGATGCCGCTTTCAGTAGATACCCCTGCTCCACCAAAGAATACGATGTTGTCGCTGTCATTTACCAATTGTTTTAATGCTTCTATTTCCTTAGTCATTGCCGTCTCTCCCGTTGATCCTTTTGACATAAGCGCTCAACCCCGCATTCTGCCGGCACTGCTAGGCGTATTGTGATATTCATTTCTCGTTCCCCCTATTTTTAATCATACGATATGCCATATACGATCTATCACTTCTGGAGCGATTAGCTTGTCCGATAATCCACTTTTGTAAATACGCCAAGCGCGCCATGCGGCGGACAAATCATGTGCAAAACCACAACTAATAGCGGCAGCGTCTACAATATACTCATTGTTAGCCATGTGATCACCGTCACCGCTCATATATTTTTCATCATACAGCACAGTGTTCACCTTATGCTGAATCTCAACATCAAGATAGTAACAAATTTCAGGGATAGTCATTCCAGACACAATAGAAAAATGAGCTAATTCATGAGCACAGCACCCTATCATTTCAGAATCAGTTTTGAATACCTCAAAAAATTTCTTGCTAAATACCAAAACAAATTTATCAGGATTATCATAAAAACCACAAGCCAGTTCGGAGTAGTCACTTAAGGTGTATGATTTTTTAAAATCAGCTTGATGAACAAGAAAATCATCAACTTCATCTTGATTTTGTGCTACAAAAGTCAAAATATCTTTTTTTATCCTTGGGAAGCACGATACAATAGAACCAAGGATGTGCTGCAGTCTATCGTTATTACAAATAATCTTGGGTATATGTTGTTTGGACTTTCGTATCACCGTTTTACTGATTTCAGTACGCACAAAATCCTGATAAAAGCCAAGTTCGTCACACATTTTATATACTCGTTCTGCTTCGTTATAGTATCCAATCATTTGACAGGTGGATGCATACTCAATCCATGGCAAAGAATCCTGTTTAGAAAGGGGATTAGCGATCAGCGGATTTAACGCATAATCAAAAATAAATTTAGCTTTAGCATAATTACCTTTTTGAAATGCTGTTTTTGCTATTTCAAAAAGATCGCGCTGCATCATTCGTGCATCACCCTTTCATAGCTATTTAAGTAACGTATTTTGCTTTCTCTCCTTGTATATACTCCAAAATACAATCGTTGCAATAATTATAACCCCGCCAAAAATAGCTAAAAAAGATGGCGTTTGCCCATCAAACAAGAAAACCCAAACTGGATTTAGTATCGGCTCCATTGCAGGAATCAACAAAAGCTCCAGCGGCGTAACCCGAGGCACTGCATAAGAAAACAGTAAGTAAGACACTCCAATCTGAAATACGCCAAGGAAAATAATGATCAATAAATCAGAAAGCGGTAAAAGCGGTGTCATTAATATAAAAGGTAACGCAATTAAGACGTTAAGGATATTCCCAAAGGTAAACACATTGCGTGGCTGATTGGTATGCCCAATGACTATGGCCTGCAACCCAAAAAACGCACCAGATGCCACGGCTAGGGTATTTCCCACTGTCATAGAGGTGCTGACCTGCAAGGTTAAAGAGTCCAAAAAAAAGATACCAATGCCTAAAAAAATAATAACCGTAGCTATTATATCGGATTTAGGCAAGGGCTTTTTAAATATAAAAAACAAAAACAAACAGGCAAAAATAGGGGCGGTATATTGCAAGACAATAGCGTTAGCCGCAGTGGTAAGGGTGTTAGACACCACAAATAAAGTGGTTACAAGGGAATATGCAACTATAGCCACTTTAAAATGAGGCCCTCTCTCCATCTTAGGCAATGCTCTAAAGACAACTATGTAAAAGAGTGCAGCAAAAAAACTTCTGTAACCAGAAATGACAAGCCCGTTGCTAGTTTCAAGCAGCCTAAAGCCAATCCCACCGGTACTCCAAATAAGTGCGGTTAAAAATAGCGCGACAATGGCTAACTTTTTTGAGGGCGCAGTAATTGATGGCATATAATTCTCCTAATAATTTTGCAATAAATTTGTTATCTTCTGCGCCGGGTTAAGCAATGCGCGTATAGAAGTGTCGTGGTTAAGGGTGTCGATAATTAGCGATATAAACTTAGACATATCTACTTCCTCGTACCATTCGCGGGATTTAAGCTCTGGTTTGCGATAGATAAGATTGGTTGTAAAAATCTGCTCAAATAAGCCATCATCATACGCTTTATCAAAATTATCTAAACCATTTACAAAAAGTCCAAAAGTGGCAAAAATAAATATACGCCTTACGCCACGTATTTTAAGCTGCTGTGCTACTTCCAACAGCGACTGGCCAGAGGCTAAAATATCATCAACTATAATAACATCTTTCCCTTTGACGTCTCCGCCCAAAAAGGTATGTTCTAGTATAGGGTTACTGCCGTCCACGATAATGGAATGATCGCGTCTTTTATAAAACATGCCAAGTTCCAGCCCAAGTATAGAGGAATAGTTCATGCACCGCTCCATTGCGCCTTCATCTGGGGCAACAATCATACAATTTTTTTTGTCTATAGAGATATTTGATACCTTTCTCAAAAGTGCTTTAACCATCTGATAATGCGGCTGAACATTATCAAAACCACTTAAAGGGATTGCGTTTTGCACCCGCGTCTCGTGCGCATCAAAAACAATGATATTAGAAACACCCATCCGTATTAATTCTTGTAAAGCGAGGGCACAATTTAGCGATTCACGCATTTTTTTACTGTCTTGCCGAGATTCGTAAAGATAAGGCATAATTACCGTAATACGCCTGGCTTTTCCGCCTATTGCGGCAATCATGCGTTTTAAATCTTGAAAATGATTATCTGGCGACATAGGGATTTCCATCCCATACATATTAAATGTTACGCCATAGTTTAGCACGTCACAAACAATGTAAATGTCATGCCCTCTTACAGATTCTCGTAATACGCCTTTACCCTGCCCGTCAGAAAATCTAGGACATTCTGTTTTTATCCTAAATGTTTGCCGGCCTTCACAAGCTCGCCATCCTAGCAAATAGTGGTCAACTTTATCTGCTAATTCTTCGCAACCTCGCATTGCAATTATGCCTAGGTTGCCCAAGCATTCGTTCATAGATGGGATTTCTTCTGTCATTTTATATTGCCTCCTTAGAATATGTACTCATCTGTTTCATGAAACACATCATCCATTATAACATTTATCCCTTGTTTCACCAAAATTTTTGCAAAATAGTACATTTTTAAGGTGCAAAAAACGCATCCATATCCGCAAAAATCTGTCTATAGCGATATCTGGCAAAACGAATCATATTGCGGTGATTGTACTCTGCAAATCCTGTAGTAACCCAATATGGATATTTTCCTGCGGTAAGCGCGTGAGTAAATTCATTTCTTGAAACAGAGAACAGATAATTTAATGTCTCGGTTACCGTATGCTCGTTTGCTACATTGTCTGAAATATGCTGCATTATATCAATAAATCGCTCCTGCATATCTGGTCGGCTTAAGATGTTAGCCAAAAGAGGGCTACGTAACTCGTCACTAACAAGTACCCTATAAAATGTAGGTTTTGTATAATCGTCGCCATATAGCCCAAGAGTCCAATCCAGATCAAAAAGGATATACCGCCATCGGCCATCTGTTTCTGGGGTTAGGCCAAGCTCTGGGCCGGTGTATCGCCAACGCCGCAGGTTATTATGCGGCCAGTCTTCGTTACCCATAAATATTTGGAATGCATAATAAAATAGCATGTTGTCGACATCTACAATGGATTCAAACTCTGCAAAAATATCATCATCAAGTAAATTTTTATAGGCAAAGGAATTTTTGTGATCAAGGTCATCTATAATGCGTGTATCGTCTGTAACATGCCAGCGTTCTCCCATGCCTACAACATCAATATTGCGCGTGGGTGTGTTAAACAAACTCTGTATATATTGCGGATTAAAGCGTACTTGCAGCCATGCGAAGCCGTAATACTCGCCATTGACAAACACTGCCGCAGGCCTTGCGGGACTAACGGCTGTAAATCCGGCGTTTTTAGCCAAAATAGAGCCAAGTTCGTGACGGAAAACACCATGATATCTATCGTTTCCGCCATTGCGTAAGATTAGCGTATCGTATCGGGTAATGGGCGAGCCATCATGCGCCGTTTCCCAAGGAAAAAAGTCAAAATGGAATTGTCCGTAGCCGGAGGAGTACTCTTGTCGCGCAATCATGCGTATAGACTTTTGATCCTGTGCGCGAGACCATCCGCCGTGGGTACGGATGCCGGCCGCTTGAGAGAATACGCGTTCACCATCAGGAGAAAAAACTTCGATATACGCTGGGCGTTCTGCTTCTCGTCCGCGCAAATTAAAGTTGGCTGGGTCGGGTGGGATAACGTTGTGTCCGGGGTTATCCCGAATAAATTCTTCACGGATTATGCCAGGTACAAAAATACCATTGTAATGGCAAAATAAGTAATCCGGATTGGTTGAAATAGAAAAGATTAGCGTGTCAAATCTGCTATCAAGCCTAGGCGCAAAAAGGTATGTTTGCGTTATTGGTTCAGATACTTTGTCACCATAGACAGCCATAGCACGAAGAACTACACCTCTGCCGTAAACGGGTGGTCTATACGAGTCTAATTGCAAGGGGTTGTAAAATACATTGGATTCAACAGTTGGTGCAGAGCCATCTAGCGTGTAATAAATTATGGCATTCGGGTTTGATGCCAACATATAAACATAGGTTTCCCCTTGTTCGCGAATAAAGGGCTCTGTTGAAGAAAACACTAGGATTAACTCGTCATCTGCTGCATCTGCCAATAAGGCTAGGGCTTCTGGTGAAAAATTCGCTAAGTCTATCGCAGATTGGTGTTGGCTGTTTTCTGAAAAAAAGACAACGAAAGCGATGACCAATGCAGTAAACAGTATTACACCGGTAGCAATTAAAGCTTTTTTAGGATTCATATATTCACCACTCCTGCATTATAAGCCTAACTGAGGAAAATATTGATTAAGCATATCAAGATACTTTTGGAATATAGGTTCATTTTTAATTTCATCAGCATATGCGATAAAATCGTTATATTTAGCCGCCAACATATCTTTCAATTCAATATTTTTAGTTTCAACCAAATAGACATAAGGCATGTTATCAATTAAATCGGCACACTTTACTATTAGGGCTTTACTTCCGTGCGATTTGCACCGCATAAACATATCTTTGTTACTGCTAATTTTATCTTTTATGCTAGGGTCAAAACTGGTTGCTGTAACGATATTTGTGACAGCTTCGCCATATTCATCTGTTAATTTCTTTTCATCGTATTCTGTGTCCTCTAAAATATCATGTAGTACCCCAGATAAAACGATATCTGCATCATACCCATGCTTATAAAGATTCATTCCTACCCTGATGCTATGTAATATTACCGGCTTTTCATTTTTACCGGATGTGTTAAAAGCAAGGGATAGGGTGATAATTGCAGCATCCATCTTCTTTTCTAAAGTTGAATCCATTCTAATATGCATAGTTATTGTCTCCTGTCGTAGATGATTTGGTCATAGGCTATTTAATACCAATTAACACATTTCAAGCCATCTATGCGTACAAAATCTTTAGTATTACGCGTTACTAGCGTATAGTCATTTACTAAACAGTAAGATGCAATCAAAATATCGGCATTTCCTATTAGTTGGCCTTTTGCTTTGAGCGTGATATAAATTTCAGTTGCTTTTTCCCATACTTTAATAGGCATTTCTGCGCGGTGTTTTACGCTAGAAAACCAAATATCAAATTCATTGTTGTACACTTTAGTGGTTTTTGTTGGCTTATATATTAGCCAGCGTTTTACTTCGTGCATAACCATAAATGGTATAGCACAGCGGTTACCGAGCTCAATAATTTCATGTGTATAATTATTACGGGTTTCGCCCTCATTTCTCAGTATATTGGAGATAGTGTTGCTATCAAGTGCGTAAATCATGATAAATTCTCCTCAAAGTCTAGCTTGAACTTATCATTATCCCATCTTTCAAAAGCTTCTAATGTTTCTGAATCGAAGCCCTCTTTATTAATTTGTTCTGTAGCCGCTAAAAATTTAATTGCCGCTTGTTGTTCCTCTGTATAGTCTTTTTCTTGGCTGTCACTTGGTTTATCCTCTATCGGCTCTTGTGAAATTTTACGCCCAGTTATTGTAATGAATACTTCTACACCTTCTGGGAGTTCAACCGCCCGCGGAGACATGAATTGACCGTTTTTAAAATACCCTTGATATGATTGTACTTGAATCATTTGATTTGCCCCTTTCGTCTGTTATATATTAATTTTGCCCCTTATCCTCATCAATCATTACCGAGCGCAGCAGTTCTTTATTAATAAATTCCGCATCGTACAACACCCTAGCATTTGAACGCTTAATAATTTTCCTGTCCACCTCATTACCGGTGTGCTTATCTATTACGCTTCTTGCAATTGCGTTTCTTCTAAAATACGTACCGTCAATTTCAACAAAATGTGCATCCTCTTCGCAAATATGATAATTAAGCGGTTGAGGATCTGAAACCCTTAACTCACCGCAAAGATGCGTTTCTGTTGTATATGTAATCAACTGAAATGTAGAATCCGTGTTATTTTTAAATCGATAATCCAAATAATTATACATTATAGATGTGCCACAGCCAAAAGGAACTTTTCTGCCATAATCGGGGAATATATCAATACCATCATGATGGTGATGCTCTAAAATCTCAAGTGAACTATGCAACACAAGCCAATGTATCAGATTCGTAAACTGACACATCCCGCCGCCAACCCTTTTTGATGGACTGCCTGGAGATATAATCAGGCCTTCTTTATAGCCTTTGCGTTTTGTACAGTCACCTACCAAGTACCAAAACGAAAATATCTCATTTGGATTTATAAGCACACCATTTATTTTAGGTGTAGCGATAGAAAGATTATTAGCTTTATTTTCTTGTAACTGCATATCAACATCACCCAGTTTACGTCGTATAAGTGATTTATGCTTATACACAAGAAGCGGAAGTTTTTCGCTTTTTGTTTTCGCGAATTTATCTTTAGTAAAGCAATTTTTCATATGTCGGATGATGCGCATCTTTTTTACCGAAATAGCATATGTACGTGGATTTATCTCGCAAAATAATTTTCTTTTCATACATACATCTCCCGTAGATGATTTGGTCATAGGCGTTTAAACCCACATTTTATCTACAATATCCTCACAAGAAATAGCAAAATTTTTTGAGATGTTATCAACACTTTGTAAAGCAAAGTAGAAGTTGCCATCTTCTGATGTTTGCAGCTTTGTTATTTCGCAATTTAGCATATCAACATAAATATCTATTGTTAAGTTTTCTGCAGCATATCCACTTTTACCCATACGAGTACATGCAATATCTGCAGATATATAATCATAGCTTGATAAATGAAGTACGCCACATTTTTTAATTTGAATGCAGTGGACAATTGCTTCTGCTACGTTTAGCGGAGTGTTGAGGCTTGCATACAAGTTTCGATACACGGGCTCGCCAAATATTAGATTGTTTACAATTTCTTGTGTCATAATTTTTGGTATTCGGATTATTAGGCAATGTTCGGATGTCTGTAATAGATTTTCGCACTCTAGTTTGAATTTACCATAAGTGCTAAGTGGGTGCGGCTGATCTAACTCTGTATGTGGCCTGTCTGTTGCGCCGTCAAATACATTAGCGGTAGAAATAAATATCATGTGAGCATCATTTTTTTGTAGATAATCGGCTATACAATTGTAGGCAGATAGCTGCATTTTAAAATCACCTGTCAAAGAAGAGATGATTACATTTGGCGATATATCCATAAGCATCTGCCTTAGCGCAGCAGTATCCTCTATATCCCATTGTACCATGCGTGTAAAATCTAAATTATAGGGCTTATTTTTGTTGTATGTACCCCAACATTGATATTTATTTGAAGCACATTTAAAAATGGCACTGCCAACTGTTCCACTTGCACCTAGTATTAGTATCTTCATAGCTTTCCCCTCCCCAACCTTTAATGATTCCGACAAAAGCGTTTAAAGCTGCATTTTAAGCCATTCTTACAAATACAAATTCATAAGAATATCATCAAAATACTCACCATTAATTTTTGTATACTTAGGAAACAATCCAATTTCCTCAAAGCCCATTTTTTTATATAACGCAATGGCATATTCGTTATCTGATCTTACTTGTAGGTGTATAATCTCAAGTTTATCGCTACTTTTGGCAAAATCAATTAAACTGTTCATAAGATGAGTACCCACGCCTTGTCCCCAAAACCCTTTTACAACAGATAAAGCAAGCGTAGCTTGATGAGCTATCCGCTCCCTTTTAGGTGCAGATATACTACCCACACATATAATTTTACCGTCTACAATCCCCACTAATAACGCAGATGTTTGAGCATTTTCTAAACTTTGGATATACTCTTCCTCTTGTTCTACTGTCATATGAAATTCGTTTGCACCAAATAGTAAGTTGTCACTTTCTCCACCGATGATGTTTAAGTAAGCTATAATTTCAGCGGCATCTTCTTTTTTTGCTTTACGGATTGTTATATTTTTCCCGTTTTTTAATTGCATGATAGCCCTCCTATTAGCCCATGACGGGCAATTACGACACCAACCAAGCATGAAAATGGGTTGGTGCAATTACATAATAACTACTTAACATACAGCAACGCAGATGATAAAGTATGGATGCAGAGATA
>Ga0123355_10018197_pt1 | contig 11131 bp, 9 predicted proteins | sample TergutEmb28metaG_3_FD_89872 | JGI IMG/M metagenome (GOLD analysis project Ga0123355, IMG submission 89872) | Embiratermes neotenicus P1 segment gut microbial communities from Petit-Saut dam, French Guiana - Emb289 P1 | ecosystem: Host-associated > Arthropoda: Insects > Digestive system > Gut ...
AGAAACACTCCCCCCCGGAGATCCGAGTGGGGGAGTAGTTTACCTCCGGATTGTTTTGTGTCCAGAGGAATCATCTCGCATGTGAGTGTTACTGAACATTGGTTTTAACAGGGAGGGGTTGTTTAGGCATTAAAATTTAAATTAAGTCATATGTAGAATTTCAAAGAGTGCTTTTAAACTTTTAAAAACTACTTTCAGGTGGACCGCCGTATCCGCGGGTAATACTTTCCTGGATCTACCGCGTTTACGGAAAACCGCGGATATTACTGCAAGCTATATATAACATCTTATAACGTGATACTGTGTAACATGCATGAATACGGCAAAGTTTAATTGAAAAATTACGCAGAGTAAGACTTTATCAACATAAAATAAAATAAAAATATAGTGTACTGTACACTACATTGTACATTTGTAGTGTAATTGCTCTCTCTCTAGTAGGTAGGGATTCTGACGTTATAGCCCAATCCTCAAGAGACGATTGAGCAATGAAAAATATAGTACCTGCACTGTACAGTATCTTGTACAGTTTCAAGGGATAACAGAACAATAAAAACCATGCTTTTCCATCAAAGCGCTGCACAAGCAATGAAAAAAAAAGTGTTATTGTTACACATTTAACTACGAAAATTTTACGTACGTACCTGTACATAACCTGTAATAAGAAAATTTTATTTGTTAAAAAAATATTTTAACCTATTGTGGTTATTCGCCGACTTCTCCATTCTTCTTTTTGCGCTCTGAACATAAACACTGCGATAACGCGGCAACTAATTCGAACAGCGAGAACGCTAGAAGCAAAATGGTGGAAAGTTTGCGGGGAAGCGTGGGTATGGCGGCAAAGGAAGATGAATCAAGTACTGAGCGCGTTTGGGCTGCTGGATTTCACTATGTTGGCGCTTGGCGCGCGTTTTTAAACTTATGAACCGTTTATTTCTTTAATTTTCCATTTTTTTTTCGGGCCACGGCCAACCGCGGATAACGGAAACCGCGGATATTGAATCCGCGGATACGAAGGTCCAACTACAGTCATATAAAATTCTTCCTTCTGCCCATACGGTGCCTTTGTGTTTTTTTATGATTCTTAGAAAGAAGAGTTAATTAACTTACTGATTTTTGTAACCGAAGCAGATGGTGTTCACTGGAAGGTACGAATGGAACCTTTAAATACGTGTCAGATTCTCCTCAGCTTTAAAGGTTTAAATGTTAATCAAGTACTGTATTTGCTTTTACGTAATATAAAAACAATATTAATTTTCTTAGTTATTTCAATCGCTCACTCAGTAATCGAAAAGTCAGTTAAACATAAGTCTTAAACTTGGCATCGTCAATATCTTCGATGCTGTCACAGAATACGATTATGCAAGGCTGTGATCAGAAGTTAAACAGAGAAGAGTGGTCTTGCTTTTACCGGTGTGGGGTTCTTAGTCACACTTGACACAGAAATATTGTTAGATATGTATATCAACCACCGCATCTTTGCCCAAGTTTGGAAGTTTCGGCTGAAATTATATTACCGGAATTTTATTTTATTTTATTGCTTACCTTTTCAATTAAAAGTACGATAAGGCAATTTAACATGGCAGAAAAGGGCAAAAAAACTGCACAGGTTTGTAGAACTTTGTCCGTCCTGCTACTGACAATACATAATCCGAATTTATGTAGCAGAACTGGAATCACGAAGAATGTGCCGTTATTATATGTTCTCGTTTTTTATTTTATGGCTTTCTATAGGTATTTGGTACAAACGGTCAGCGTCGACGCAAATAGATATACGCAGATACAACGGAACAAAGAATGCCTTTCAGAACTACATAACTTCACTTCTTGTCCATCCTATTGTATCGCGAAAGTACAGGAGATAATATATTTGAACAACAAGTAATAATTTCGAGAATGGCCGCAGTAATAGTGCTAATAGGCCTACGTTGTCTCCTGTTGACAGAATCTGATCATAGGATTGTGTATTTAATGCGATAACGGTATTGATATGTGCGATCCAAAGGCTACAACTAGCTCCATCTAACGGGCCAAACTGAGTGCGTGCCTTCACAACGTCTAACATGAAGACGGAAACATCCATTTGCCAAAGTGTTGTACATTTTCTTGGTATTTTTGGGAAAATAAAAGATTAACGAAGTCCACGATGCAGGTAGTTCTAAATATATCAGCAATGTGCCATCTTCGGAACTCTATAGCACCGAAAGAACGCACTCAGCCGTCTGACAACCATTTCTGTTCTCACTCACAAGCGTGACAGAGCCACAAGGTACTCTAAGAGGGAATTTTTATGTTCTTTTCTAATTCTTTCAGGCACATCCCTAGATAATGTTCCGAAATTTTCCAAAATGATTTTCTCATAATTCGTTATTTATAAGAACCATAAACACACACTCGTCCGCGAAAAATTAGTTCATCAAAATTTGGAAGAAGCAAATTGAAAATAATTCCAGTTCTGCATAAAACCCAGATCTAAAGGAAGGTTTGTAAACAAGCATGAGACCTATTCTCCTTCCTTCATGCTATTGCAGCTATATGTAAAGATTGCAAAGAATTATAAACTTATGATAGCCAAAATGCCATTTTGGCAAAGCACAGTACACTATTTGCACTAAAATTTTTTCCGCTTGATTATATACTCATCACTGTTATTATTCTTAAAATGGTTAGCCTATCAAAAACTCTCTTGCGATTTTTTGTTGACTTTATTTTGTCCTTTAATTGCATGTTTATTTTAACCTGATTTGTTCCGACAGTTTAGCGTTCGTTCTTATCAAACTGAAACACAAACATATTTCTTGCTCAGCTGTCATGTACATTAAATTTGTTGAATAAACCTCCAAAGTTTTATATCGTTGCCATATTTTTAGTTGTCTATTTCAAACAACATTTCGTGAGTAACTCTCACATACGAATATGTACAATCTTCTTACAAATTTAAAATGCATTCCTCCAATGGTTCATTAGTAGAGTCATCCTTGTTATCTTATATTGTACGAAAATATTATTTAAGAAATATTACATGCTTTTAAGGTCTATTATCATGGGTGATTTTAAGACTGGAAGTTAAGAGTCGCTGGTTTTGCTTCCGCCTAAAAATTCGAAGCTCTGCCATATTGTTATTATTTATTGTGGGACATTGAAAGGCAAAAACTTGGAATTTCTTCAAATTACACCATTTTTACTCAATCATAAACACGTGCACATAGCATCATGATGTAAAAACGCTAATTTTTTTACGAGTAAGGGGAAATTGTCCTGAAGAGTAGGAACTTTTAAAATGATTTAACTTTTTGTTCTATACGAACACTGCGAAATACAACGGTTTCTTTTGTAATTCACGGCAATGCATATATAACGATACAAAGCTATGTGTGTGTGTGTGTGTATAACAGGAACATCTTTTTTTTCCCACATAAATAACAGACTTGATTCAAGCGTTTATGCAGCCACGTATTAGTTTCTTGAACCCTCTTTGTCTGAAACCCTGACAGTTACGGGTAAGCGGCCGGTTTATTGTGCGTCGTCGTTGGAAAAACACAGGCGGTCCTTTGAAGCAACAAATTATACGCTGGCACAGAAAGTTCTTGTGGGTTAACTGACAACAGTACTGAGGAACAGCAAAGTTCTGAGTTCTCATTAGAACAATCACGCTACAAACACATTATCAGCTACGCTGCAAATAGTTGCGACCTGAACACCCATGCCGAGGCTTCATATTTCAAATCCGGTAATATATTAGGGGCGACTGCCAGGATTTGCAAACATGAAAGTCCCGCCTGATTGGGAGCCAAACAGCAATAAGGTTTCCTGTAACGGATGCATGTTCTACTAGATTATTCACTATGAAATATTAAAACCCAATCGTGCTTTCAGCAAGACCTATACTTCTCTATTCTCCAACACAAAACACGACGTCCTCCTCCTTAGCATCAGTGATTTCCAAATTACAAACCTCTGGGCTGGTCGTAACTTTCACAAATACTGAATCTCACTTTAATTTTAGAATGATCCCATGAGGACAATTTATGATTTGGCCTAAATGTTAACAAGAATAAGGAAACTACCATCTACTTTGTGTTTTTGAATTTACTCTTGAAAAAATCTAATACAGTAATCCTTTATAAGGGGCAATGGTTTATATATGTGTACACGCACGCACGCACACACACACACACCAGTTTAGCATTGAAAGAACGTCTGTTCCCTGCCAAGAGGGTGTGTTGAGTTGTCTTATGAATTTCAGACAAAGTAGTGGCTGTTTCCATATACAGTGTTAACTGCTGGTTTTTAAAACCGAAATGGAGAATTATTTACTGTGAGGAACAGACTAAATATTTCAGAACAATTCAGATTAACTTTAGCCTTCAAACCTTTAAGCATATTTCAGACCCGATTTCTTGGAAAATGTAACATTATTATTAAGTTTATTTCTGATATTAAACTTTAATTCGCTGTTGTAAAGGGTTTGCGTACAAGCAGATCTATCCTTTTTCATTTCATACAGCTGCATTAAACAATCGTTGTTTACTACTGATCTTATGCAGGTATTTACTTGGAAACTCTTCACCCCAAAAGAAACATACCCATATTCGAATGTTATATAAAAGTGTGTTAAACTGTGGGTATAATAAATACTTTTTGGAACTTGTATTCGTGAATCATAATTTGTTAAAAGTGATGAAAAACAGAGACATTTATTTGAAGCTGAAACTGGGGCCTTGCAAAGAAAACGTTGACTGTAGTACTACATCATCCTATGGGGGGAAAATGGTGAAAATCCATAAATTCGTAACTTCGACGCTAGGTGTACATACCCTGGCACCTTTACGTTCATTTTATGTATACTTATACATAGAGCTATATTTATGTGTGCGTGTTGTTTTTGACACTATAGGAGAAACAGCTAAAATTCCTGTACAAAACCACTGTCCATTTCTTGCTGACGGTTAGAACGTGACAAGAGATATAAGTATGATATGACACTTGCTGTGTTGGAATAACCTTCAACATGACAGACGGTGAAAGATCTCAGCTGTTCTCTGAGTTGTGGAAGTCACTCGGAAAGAAACTTGTGGTTTTCTTAAGGTGAAAACCCCCCGCGTTTAAGGAGGAGGTACTCCGTTATGTTGGGCACTAGGCAAAGTTTACTATCATATTGCCTTATGCTGTAGAATTCAATAATGTGCCTGCCCATTCACAGCTAATGCGTTGTACGATTATTTCGTTTTCAAACTTGTGACTCTATTATTTGTTAAATGTATCAGAAGACACTGACCAATGGAATGTCATTCCAGAAGGTGAAAAACCGACTGAAGACATGAAAGGAGAAATTATGGGACATGACGAGTAAGAGATTATCGAAAAAACAGAAGAAGCTGGAGATATGGTGAAGTAATAACATATTGTAAATATAAACATAAAGTAGTTATTACTTAATTATGTAAGTATAATTATAACGGAAACTGGTGAGAGGAGCGAATAATGATATGTAAAATATTACAAGTAAAGAAAACACGAAAGCAAACTGTGTGATAAGGAGAGAGAAGGAATCGTAGTGAAATTTTAAGACTACATTGGAACGGGTTACAGTTGAGGTTAAGTGAAGGGCTCAGAGTTCCGCTGTTAGTGTCATAGATTTAATCAACTCCAGTGGAAAAAAACGCGGAAGGATAAACAAAAGAGGAATTTCATTTCCTTTTCCTGTAAAAGATTTGTAATATTTTACTTTTTTGTCATTTCTTTTCAGCATAATGTCTGTTGCATTTATTATAATTACCGAAAATCGTCTCAAACGGTAGTGTTTCTTACTTGCATACTGGGGGTATTCGATACAATGATTCATTATTTTCAACCAGTTATCTGACGTAAGCAGCTACTGAATGACGTTAAGAAAAACAAGGATACTGTGAGTTGAAGGAGGAAGCACTAGATCGCACCCTGTGGAGAACTCGCTGTGGAAGAGCCTCTGGAGCTGTCGTCAGACTACAGAACGAATGAAGTGAAACATTCTAGGCTACTGTCAAAGAAATATAGAGTTATGTACGCGTTTACGCCATTAATGCGCATGGGGAATTGGAAGTATAGCTCTGCATATTCCTAGTCTTGACAAAAAATTGAAGTCAGTGTTTAGATTCACGCAACGATCGCTTTAACCCCGAGGAAGTAATCCCTGTACCCGTTTATTCTGAGTCTGTGTGGACCCCACAGCCTGTCTGAAAAGATAAATCTATTATACCGTTCTGCAGTAGAGCAATCCCTCCTCTGCTGCACAAATTTTCAGGAGTGTTTTCTAATGACATTGCCAATTGTCAAGAATGTTTGTCTTCGGTGATGCGTGAACGAGTATGCAGCACTGGTGAAATGATACCGACAGAGAAGAGCACGTTACCCAGAGTAAAGTCTGCCCATGTTCACTTTTTCAGTCACATATCCATCTCGGACAAGAATTGAATCAAACCTGTGACTCGGCGGTGAGTGGCCGGCGACTGAACACCTGAGCCAGATTTTGTTCAGTCCCTAGTCTAGCCACTACATGAACTGAGTTTTGGCAGAGTCATCCAATAAAACACGAATAAAAACACAAAATCTGCAGTCAATTGGATGGGTCAATAAGGAATTTGAGTTCTTGGAGGATGCACACTCTCACAGACAGCGCTGGCAAATTTTACGCTACAAGCTGCACTTATGTTCGAATTTCGTGACACTATGTAACGTGATACAATACGTGATTTCTTCACAGTAAGGAAACTGTAGATGTGCATAATAATTTGGTATAGAATCAAGTCAGCTTTTAACTCCGATCTAGACTTGGAAACTGCAGTATGGACTAAGATAAAGCAGCATATGTTGCATGGTGAGAAGCAGCAAAATGACAGTGACCTTAACTGTACAGTTCTGACACTCGTCAACAAATTTACAGGTGTGATTATATAGAGATAGCGAAACTTTATACGAAATTAAAATAAGAGTTTATAAATTTAGTTAACTTTCATTTACATGAAGTGTGAGATGGCGAATTCGAATTCCTCTACAGGTTTTGATGCACGTTTGCACTTCATATTTTGTGGCATCTTGTTTCCTCTATGGCGTGTAAATAGTGTTAAAAACGCCAAAGGACTGTTTATAATTTTAGACTTAATCTTAAATCAAAAAAGACCAAAGAGCATAAGCGTAAAGGCAGAAAAAAAAAAAAAACAATTTGCATTGTGTGACCTGTCAATTTAGAAGAGGAGATTAAATAATCTGTCACAGATTTATATTTTTGGTCGAAAATTATCCTTGAATATTTGTTGGTTTAATTTGCTTATAGACTGAAATATTCTAACCGTTTTTATTTTGCAAAATGTTTATTCCTTTGTGTATATTTTAAGTTCTAAGGTTTATACAAACTGTTCAATTCTTTACTGAAATTAAATTGGATTTTCTTTGAATGTGAACGATTTCAGGTCTAACACCAACAATTCGTAAGTTTTCAATGTCCACGCTCTTACATTTTACAAAAGTATAAAACAGCATCTTCCTATCGGCTGTAGGTTTCGAGGTTTGAACCATGAAAGGGTAATAAGTTTTTCTATTCTCCTCACCCGTACAGACCGGTCCTGGGACTCAACCAGCCTCCTGTACAATGGGTATCGGGACTTTTCTCCCGAGGTAAAGAGGCCGGGGCGTGTCGCTTAACACCCACTCTTTTTAGCTTCATTTCTGTGCTGTATGGTATGTCATGGTGTGACCTTTACCTTTTTACACGTGTACGAATATGTAGCTTAAGATTTAAGGTTTTCAAATCGGTAAAGATTCATACTGTGGTATTCCATGTCCTGACATCGTTTAGTCTGGCAGACACTTATCATAATTTCGGATAATCGTACTGTCATTGTCTTGAAGCTAGTGAATAAAGAGACAGCGCTTGTCTGAAATTTTAGTGTTAGTTTCCTGCTAGATTATAGGGAGTCGTAGGCCACAATACCACAACGTAATGTAATAAATCTTATAACTCAGAACTGAAAACACAAAGTGTTATCGCTGATAAGATTTCACACATTTAGGCGCATTCGCAAAATTGTCAAAAGCGACTATTAGCTTCGTTATGTCAGTCTGTCTGTCCGTCCGTCCGCATAGCACAACACGAATCACACTGGACGGAGTTTCAAGAAGTCCGTTAGTTTGAGTATTTGTCTAAAATTGGTAGAGAAAATTCAATTTTCATTAAAATATGACAAGAATAACGGGTACTTTATATGAATTCCCCTGTATATTTATGATTATCTTTCGCTCAGTTCTTCTTAAAATGAGAAATATTTCAGGCAAGAGTTGTAGAGAAAACTAAAGCACACATTTTATGTTCCGTATTTCTTTTTGGAAAATCGTGCTGTTTTTGGGAAATCCTAAAGTGAAAAAATACTGTAGAGCCGGAGAGACCACAGACGACAATATGGCTCGTGTGCTTCGCATGCTCGATAATTAAGGCTACAAACACACACTCAGAACATTTACTACTTATTGCTTTTCCATGGCAACAACGGTTTCGCAAACGCGCTGCCATGTTACGTTTATGAACACATTGTCTGTCTTTTTACACTCTGGCACAATATGGACATACTGGTCTCAGAAGTGCGGTAATAGTCGCTTTACAACTCGTTGCTCTAGCGGTCTCTGCTGACCTAACGTAACGGTGGTTCGTAGTTTGAACACACAGACCAGAAATGTTTCATTTAACCGTCGGTGACTTTGGGACATAAATGATGACCAGCAAAGTTTAAATAATAGCTGTTTGGTAGAAGCTTATTTTTTCTTATCGAACGTCCAACACCTGCGGTATATTAGGCCATTTAAGACACTTTAAACGTGAATGTATAACGGAAACTAAATTACTTTCATAAGAATGGACATTTCCTTACTATTAAACCACTCTTCCTTAAGCACAATAAATATTTTCTTAAATTGGACAACTTGGTTAAAAGTTTTGAAATATCTTCTTTGAAGACATCTTTAATTCCTAAAAGACACGTCAGGCGGTGGCGCTGTTGGTTGAGGTACTGCGCTACAAGCCGGAAGGTCGTGAGTTCGATTCCCAATGGTGTCATTAGAATTTTTCAATGACGTAATTCTTCCGGTCGCAATATGGCCCTGGGGTCGACTCATCCTCTAACAGAAATGAGTACCAGGGATATTTTCTGGGGGGTAAGGGCGGCCAGTGCATAGGGCTGACAATCTTGCCACCTTCTTGTGCTGTCATGAAATCTGGGAACCTCAACCTCCTGGAACCCTCAAGGCCTGTACAGGCCTGTACAGGTTTTGCTTTCCCTCACGTATCACCTTTACAAGCCAGTTCAGAAGATTTAATGTTATTAATCTGCCCAATCACTGTAGTGAGAACACAGAACTGCTGGGCCCAAAATAAACAGAATTTTTACTTGGCAATATGTTAGTTATGTTTGTGCATGAAAAAACGATTCTCATATTATTTGTATATTTAAATATGTTGTCAATTATTTGGATTAACTCATGTGTTTAATATTATAACAGCACATCTGTAACAGAATAAGCCAACTCTCTTTCCTTTGTTAACCATCCCTCTGAAGAAAGCCAAGGGAGGCCGAAACATGTGGGAGAAGTGCCATGTAGTTAAAAACTATTGTCTTTGTATTATTACGAAATTGTTGGAGTAAATATTTTGATCTACTCTACTCAAAGGAACATGGATGATTTTAAATATAAGAATGGATTGTATGTTGCTATAAGTTTTAGTGCTCATATCCGCTACGGTAGTTTAGTAAAATTTAAAATATGAAAGAAAATAAGTTCTTTACGTCTATGCTGTTTCAGAATAAATGAAAATTATCATCAACAGGACCTGTAATTTAAAGAATTTTATTTGAAAAAGAGGTGCACGTGTCTAGATTTCACCATCCCATTATTATTAAAAATTTGTAATATTCCTTACTGAATACTTGCAGATAATGACGAAATGTATGGGAAGTATGGACTTCTTAATGTAATTTAAGTACCTGTCCCTTAAAATGGCCAATCAAAACACAGATTTCGGGAAGTCGTTTTTGAATGTAAAAATTCAGTTCCTGTGTCTAGGAGAAGAAACTAACAATGTCACTTGCTGTTATGAAATAAATACTTCCAATGACAAGAAAATAAAATTTAAAACAAAATTGTTTCGCCATGATTCGCCCATTATATATCAATACTCAGAATGAGAACATAAACTATAAAAACTGCAATGGATAAGGTAATAACAACCGATCTAGTTTTGTCGATATCCTGTTCTAATTTGAACAAAGCAGGCGGCATAGGAAGGAGAATGATCGTGATTATGTCACTTTTACACTGATATGCATGTGCCCACCAATCCTATGTTACCTCCAAATGGCTTCCTCGAGAGGTAAATTGTGAAGAGTTCAATAGGTGTCATGAACCCACAGAGAGCAACACCCGACTGTGCAAATCTACGGATATACTGCATTACACCCTAAAGTTCGGGTTGTCGAAGTTCGATGATACTTCTATCGAAAATTCCTGTTTCCATGGTGACTATGCAGATTCTGAAAATGTAGTTCTGAAAGGGACAATACGATGATAAACAGTAAAATCTTCTACGCTTCATGGTAAGAAGGTTGTACTATAATGGCATCGATCTGTTTGGTCTGAGTTTATGCACCATGCATTTCGGAAAAATTCCTGATCCGGCATTTAGAAACAAATTACAATCTGCAACAATAATTTCCCGATATTTATAAATAACCTAGAGTCTGCAACAATAATTTATCTGCATTTATAAATAACCTGGCGTCTGCAACAACAACTTCCTGACATTTTAAAACAACTTACATTCTGCAACAATGACTTCCCGGAATATAGAAGCAACTTATGGTCTGCAACAATAATTTTCCGATATTTAGAAATAACCTACAGTCTGCAACAATAACTTCCCAGCATTTAGCAACAAAATGGAGTCTGCAACAATAACTTCCTGACATTTATAAAAAACTTACATTCAGCAACAATGACTTCCCGGAATATAGAAAAAACTTATGGTCTGCAACAATAATTTTCCGATATTTAGAAATAACCTACAGTCTGCAACAATAACTTCCCGGCATTTAGCAACAAAATGGAG
>Ga0123355_10018199_pt1 | contig 11130 bp, 6 predicted proteins | sample TergutEmb28metaG_3_FD_89872 | JGI IMG/M metagenome (GOLD analysis project Ga0123355, IMG submission 89872) | Embiratermes neotenicus P1 segment gut microbial communities from Petit-Saut dam, French Guiana - Emb289 P1 | ecosystem: Host-associated > Arthropoda: Insects > Digestive system > Gut ...
ATGTGTCGATTGCCTATCTCCCGAAAGAGTTTGCAATATTATATCAACAATTGAAGGTCAATACATCGAAGATCGACTAACAGTACTCATTGTTGATGAAGAAGCTGGTTTTTAGGTAGAAAAATGCCCAATAAAATGCTTTAGTAATGTACCAGAACAGGATTATTAACACGTAGCTTTTCAAGCCAATTCTCCTTTCATTTTAGTTTTAAAACAAAAATGAAAACATGAAATGGCTTGATTTGCTACTTTTTTATCAACTTTTTAAAATTCCGCTACATGACCCTTCGCCTGAAACATGCTAAAATACAATACAACCATAGCTAGCAGATCCCCCTCTTATCATATTTGGTTTTTTCGGATAATCTCATTAGCAAGGTGTTCAAGAAAGGTAGATGGAGTCGGATAATCTTTTTTGTAAGGAATTGTGAAAATTTCATTAAAGTTAGGTGTTTTCTTTGAAATGTTTATTATGAAACGTAAAACAGCTGTTTTTACTGTGTTAGAGCTTTCAATATGATGACTTCTGGCAACTTGTTCATACAAAGGCGTTAACTTGAGTTTAGCTCTTGTGTCATTTGTAATAGGAATGATTAAATAGACCATTTCAATGACATATAAACGGTGAATCTTATTGGTTTTTTCTAAATTGAATACTTGTAGTTCTTGTTCAATAAACTGATAGGTTTGTTCTTTAAAATTTACCTCAAGAGGGTTCGAAATGATTAAGTGTTTGTTTTTAGGAACATTTGAATTATAGAACATAAAAAAGTTCGCAATAATCTTAGCAGGATAATCGTCAGTCTTTGAAAAAACATAACTCGTATAAGGAGCAATAGCTTCTTTAAGGCAAAATAGCATAGTGTGTGCAGTAACAGCTATAAAGGGCTTGTAAGTTGTATTTTTAAAGTAAGTACGAATTTGCTCAATGAGTAGGCAACCATCACCAGCATCTTGCAAACTTGTATCAATAATGATCATTGCGGGTTTATTAACTCTAATAAAGTCAAACGCTTTAACTGTATTATGAATAGTTGAAACGTTACTAAAAATAGTAGGATGTTTTTGGAATTCAGTAATTAAGAATGCAATATTTGTTTTTTCATCTTTAATAATAAGAACTGAAACTGTTTCCTTTTCAATCATAGTAGCCTCCTCATTAAAATATGAATCAGAAATGAACAAAACTGATTCATATGCATGATAAATGTCGATTTCGAGGATATTTTAACATAGAATGTTGTGAAAGTAAAGTAAAAACTCTCAAAAAAGAGCTTCTTAAATAGTTAAATGATGATAAATCCCAAAAAAAATATTATGAAAGTTTTTACATTTGAATCAAAATGAAAAGGAGATATATGAGATATGTTATACTATTAAGCATGAATTGCAATTCAAATCTAGAGTTCGAAAATATCGACGGATATTTCTTAATGATATTAAACTGCTTGTTAGGCTTTAGGTTTATTTAATAAGCAATGATGCCCAATTGTCTCAGCAGTGATTTTTAATAAGGAGAGATTATCGTATGAAGGTATCTAAATATAATTTTGTTTTCCCATTTGAAGAAGATGCTAATAAGCATGTAATGTACAACGCGAGAACTGGTGCACTTGCCCTAATTGAAAATGAGAAATTGAAAGCTTATGAATCATTTTCTTCCTCAGAAATAAATACAATTGATGAGCAATTGAAAGAGAACTTGAAGTTTGGAGGGTTTCTCATTGATTCGAATATTGAAGAAAAACAATTATTGCAATATGCACTGCTCACTGCACGCCACAATAAAGAAACCTTAATTTTAACAGTTGCTCCCACATTAAATTGTAATTTTCGGTGTACTTATTGTTATGAAAAAGAAAAATTACAGCATCTATATATGTCGCAGGAAGTTCAAGATGAACTGGTTAATTATGTTCGTAAGCAAGCCAATACATTAAGAACATTAACGATCATATGGTATGGTGGAGAACCTTTATTAGCACTTGATATCGTCGAAAACTTAAGTAAAGAATTTCAACTGATTTGTAAAGAACATAATATCAAATATACTGCAAACATGGTTACAAATGGTTATTTACTAACTCCAAAAATAGTAAAACGACTGCGCCCACTGGATATTGACTTTATTCAAGTAACTTTAGATGGACCAGCAAAAGTACATGATGAACGTCGACCGCTTGTTGGTGAAAAACCAACATTTGAGACGATCGTTACGAATTTACTCAATACAGCGCATCTTTTGCCAAATAAAGTGAACTTAAGAATTAATGCTGATAGAACAAATGCTGAAGCGATTGACGAAATTGAGGAGTTATTAATAGAGAGTGGTTTGATGAATATCACAAATCCCCATTTAGGATATGTGGATAGTATCAATGATGCTTACACCACTTCATTATGTTTATCAGTTAGTGAATTTTCAGACTTAGATTTTGAGTTTAAAAAACGTTTAGACAAACATGGTAAAACTTCAATAACGAATTCATACCCAGCGCAAAGAACAGCTTACTGTGGCGCTGATTCAGCTAACTCATATGTTGTAAATGCAGATGGAGCTTTATATAAATGTTGGAATGATATTGGCATTGAAGAAAAGAAGGTAGGAGATTTATTGGATGATAAATTCATAAATACCTATGCTAATTTTTCGTATATGATGTATGATGCAACGATAGACGCAGAATGTGCTGAATGCAAGTATTTGCCGATCTGTATGGGTGGATGTCCTTCAAAGAGAATTAATAACCCTGAGATACGTTGTTCAGAAATGAAATACAAATTAGATGAATATATGAAAATACTACCACAAGTAATCCGAGACGAAAGGAAAAAAGCTTAAACATTCCAGATTAACTTTTTTACGAAGTGCTATCCAGATAGTGAACCTAAGATCATTCTTAAGACAATATAACTTATTGGTTATATGTGTGTAGATAAGCTAATAATCAAGTTATATTGTCTTAAGAATGCAGAGTAATCGAAAAATATCGAGAAAAGTTAAGGAGAGATAATATGGAATATTTAGTTGAACCAAATTTTATTGAAGTACAGCCTTTTTGTCAATGGAGAGTTATCCCAGGATGCCCATGTCAATTCTTGTGTGGTTTAATGACAATGTAGATAGCAACAAATAACAAACGGTATTAATTTGAAGTACACTATTTCTGAAGTGTAAGTTCTCAAAACAAATTATTCTTAAGACAACCCGATCTTAAACTGAATGGAATGGTTAAATCAAATTAATACAGGTTAGTCAAAGAGTTAGAGAAGGCGTTAGATCGTTCGAGTATATCATACTTTCTAAAACCTTTTCTAACTTTTTAAATTGAAAAAATGAAGCATGCAAAAAAGGCGAGTGTTAACATGTTAAAAATTTTTTCGTTGTGCAATAAGTATCTAATGAAACATTTACTCAAACTTACCGCTTTTCTCATTTTTAACTTAATTGTCATAATTAATTCATTGATTTTGCCTTATATCACAGGAGATTTTATTGATTCACTAATCACCGCTGATAACTCAAGCTTTATTCTTACATATATTTTCCTAGTCTCTATTTTCGGAGTTATCGGTATCACATTTGATTTTGTGACAGAAAGACTTTACACAGTGCTACAAACAACAGCATGGTATCAGTTAAACAAAGACTTGATTATACATGTTCAAAAATTACCTCTTCTTTTTATTCAAAAACAAGATATGATTTATTTAAATAAGGTGTTAAATTATGATTCAAATATGCTAATCATTTTTTATCTTAATTTTGTTAAAAATTTCATTTCAAATTTAATTCTTGTTGCAGTTCCTCTTTTTATTATTTTTACATTAAGTACACATGTTATGTTAATCATCATTATAAGTTTATTTATTTATTATCTCGGATATCTCTTATTTAAAAAGCCCCTATATATCATCAATTTTGAATTTAAAGAGGAACAATCTTATTTTTTTTCAAAGCTTCATGAGCAGTTAGCTAATGTTAGATTTATTAAGTTGCAAGGATTATTAGAAAGTTTCAGCTCACGTCTGGATAGTCGATTTACACAGGTATTATCGAAAGCACTAGGATTACAAAAAATCAATTTCCTTTATTCAAGTTATGACCAATTTGTAACGCTACTCTCCCGTATAGCTTTAATGACTGTCTGCGGAATACAAGTTATCAATAACCAACTCACTGTAGGAGAATTTACAATTATCTTGAGCTATTTCACCATTATTTCAAGTGCTATTCGGTATTATTTCACATTAGCGCAATCTATCCAAGAGAGTATGGTGTCTTATAATAGACTACAAAATTTCTTAATGCTTAAAGAAGCTCAAGAAGGATGTCTTGATTTGCAAGAAATTTATAAAATTGAATTAAAGAACACAACATTTTCTTATGGATTAAATAAGATTTACTCTGACTATAACTTGAAATTTGAAAAAGGAAAAATGTATGCTGTTTTAGGATCTAACGGTGCAGGTAAAAGTACATTGATCAATTTAATAACTGGCATGTATATTGGTGATTTTGACGGAGAAATATTATATAATGATCAATCAATTAAATCAATAAAATTACGCCAGATTCTCGGACGAAATATCGCAGTTTCTGAACAAGAGCCTTTTTTACTAGCAGATACTATTCAATATAATTTAGCATTGGATGACGAAGTCAGTTTTGAGCAGGATACATTAAATCAATTTATTGATATGCTTGGATTAAATGATTTTTATGCTTCTTTACCAAATGGAATCAATTCAATAATCAATGAAGCTTCATCCAATTTATCTGGTGGCGAAAAGCAAAAACTATCACTACTTCGTGTGCTATTAAAAGATTCTGATGTCATAATATTAGATGAACCTACATCAGCTTTAGATCGCTTTGGAAAAAAAAATTTAAGAGATTATTTGAATAAGGTCAAAAAAGATAAGATCATCATTGTTGTAACCCATGATCAAGACTTTATATCAGATTTCGATGAGAAGATTTTGATAGAGAGGAGAGAATGTAATTGAAAAGAACAGCTTATGACAGATTAAGTGGGCGAGATGATCTACCATGGGATCTCGCTTTGCAAATGTTTGAAGTATATGATATCATTAAAACGTTTCATTTAAATCCTCATGAAGACAATCTTCTTTTTGAGGGTGCAATTGAAGGTATGGTTGGAGTATTAAATGATAAATATTCTGACTATATTTCATCAGAGAAGATAAAAAGAAACACTAAAAATTATTCGTCGACTAATGAAGCTGGGATTGGTGTAAGTACGGTTGCAAGTGACGATAACAATCTACTGGTCACTGAAGTATTCAAGTGGTCATCAGCTAAAGAAAATGGTATAGCACGATTTGATAAGATAGTTAAAATAAACAATGTTTTAGTTAAAGAGCTTGGACATGAAGCATCTATTCATGAATTATATGGCAAAGAATTAAGTACTGTAAGAGTTGAAATTAGTCGATTGGGTGAAGAAAACTTTGAATGCGTTATTGCAAGAAAAAAGTTTAAAAGGCAATTGGTATACCCTGAGTTATTACTTGAAAATCGCTTTGGCTTAATTCGATTGTTGAAATTCGAAGGAAATGCGGATGTTTATTTTAAAAAGGCAATAGAGGAATTATTAGAACATAAAATAAGAGGTTTGTTGATTGATCTTCGAAATAATATTGGAGGGCAAATAAATCTTTTAGCATCAATTGCAAATATTTTTTTACCTGAAGGATTAATGTTTTTGACAAGAGATAATTTAGGCAGAGAACAAAAATATTACGCAGATAAAGCCCAAGTAATCATTCCACTTACTATTTTAGTTAACCAGCATACAGGAAGCAGTGCAGAGATGTTTTCATCTATTTTGCGACAACGGCTAGGAACAAAAATCATAGGCGTACCCACTGTAGGAAAAGGTGTTGCTGGAGAAACATTTGAACTCTCTGATGGAGCGATGCTCACAATTTCTACAACAGAATGTTTCTCGTCAGAAAACAAAAGCCTTAATCGACAACTAATACCAGACTATCTAATTAATGAAGCTCCTGATATTGAGTTATTACATGCTAGTTTTTATTTGCAAAAAGATGACTATATTAATAAGGGCATAGAGATACTGATGCAAGAGTGATCTGAATCAAAATGTTTGCTAGTTTTATGGTTTCTCATTATTGGAGTTTTGTTAATATTCAATCATATATATCAATCTTCGAAAGGTTAAAGATCTTTTTCTTCATATATTGAAATAAAATTACAACAATTACCTTCTATTTTTACAAAAAGCTGCTATAATAGAATTAAGAATTCTAAGTTTATTCATCTATATTTGGCTAAGATTCTTGAATAAAATAAAAGCAGGAGGTACTTTTTTAATGACAAAATTAGAAATTAAAGATGTCTTTTATCGTTACAAACATGCTAGTCGAGACGTGCTTAAAGGTGTGTCTTGCGTATTATCAGGTGGCAGCTTTAATGCAATTGTTGGTCCTTCAGGCAGTGGAAAGTCAACGCTTTTATCCATTATGGCAGGGCTTGATCGACCAAGTAGTGGTGAGATAGCAATTGATGGAAATGATTTGGAAAAACTAAATTTAGACAAGTATCGGCGTGAGGCGATTGCTATAATTTTTCAAGCATTTCAACTGTTTTCTTTACTAACTGCCTTAGAAAATGTTTGCTATTCTATGGAGTTGAATGGCATGTCAAAAAAAGACGCAAAAGAACGAGCGACACAGTTACTTGAATCAGTCGGTATTGCCTGCGAAAAGCACAATCGTTATCCATCGAATCTCTCTGGTGGAGAGCAGCAGCGCGTTGCAATTGCTCGTGCACTTGCTGGTGGAGGAAAAGTCATTTTAGCTGATGAGCCAACAGGTAATCTTGATGAGGAGAATAGCAAACATATCATTGAAATCTTACAAAACCTTGCTCATAAAGCAGGTTACTGTGTGATTATCGTAACACATGATCTTGATATCGCTAGTAAAGCTGATAAAGTGTTTCGCATGAAAGATGGGTATTTATCAGAGGGAGTGTGAAAAAATGTCAGTTTCGTTAAAATCCATGTTGCGTCAGCCGATTAAAACAGCCTTATTTGTTGCCTTGATTGCCTTTTTATCTTTTAGCTTTTCTGCACGTATGTTTGAAGGCTTAATAGTCAATCGAGAAATCACATATCTTAGTAAGCAATATCATGCAGTAGGTAGGCTCATTGCTATGGACGATTGGGATTGGGAGGCAACTGAGGTACGAAATATTTTGGAAGCAAGTCCCTTCGTTCATTACACTGAAACACTCAAGGTTATTCCAGGTGTCGTAGATGGTGTATATTCACCAGATATTGATGGACGAACACCTTTTACTAATCAGATGTTTGTTTATGGAACTTTGATTAATAAGGGGCATCTTTATCAGTCAGCACTTGAGCTCGTGGATCATCATGTTGAGTTCCAAACTCAGCTGGATCAGATAGGTGTTCCATTCATGTCTGTTCTTTCATATATTGATATCTACTATTTTGATATTCTTGTTGATGCGAAAGAAGCAGCACTGCCAGAATCTGCCGCAGTTGGTGACAGACTACGCTTGTTTCTCATCGACTACCGCAACCAAAAATATCATGTGTACACTGAGGCACAAGTAGGAGAGCGATACTTGGTCAATGGGCAATATGGACATAACATGAGATTCATAAGCAATGCTTTTCGCATTCTCCCACCTCGGCTTATTGAGCACCGCCCATTTTTAGCAGTTATATGTCCAGTTCGTCCACTTAATGATATGCATCTTCAGTTACGACCACTTACAGAAAGTGGGATATACCTTTATCCTGCATCAGTTGGCGAGGTGGCAGATGCAGAGATATTAGACCAAATAGATATCTTGCATGAAAATATCCATACCACATTTTTACGTACAACAAGAGATATGTCGCTGCGAACTGATGGTGTGTTCTTGCGCGAAGGTCGACTGCTCAATGATCTTGATTATGAAAATGAAAACAGAGTTACTGTAATACGAGCGGAATTTGCCGCATTACGAAACCTTTCAGTTGGTGACACACTAACGATCACAATGCGGGAAAGTCAATTTTCCACTGAATATATCCTTCCGGATACCATGCGCTTCTTTCCTGTTCCTCAAGCTGGCATTAGGTATGATTGGGAAACATTTGCTGCTGGGTTCAATGTTCATAATGAATCGCTTGGGTTTAATCCAGTATCTACCTACTATGCAGAGTTCGATATAATTCTTCCTTTAAACAGAAATCTGCATTTTTACCCTCCTCCTCCACAAATTCGATGGAATTCCTACGGGCTGACCTCAGCAGATAATTTTCCTGGACCTGTCTTTGATGGCATCGTATATAATGATATTTTATATGCTGATCTACGTGGAGCAGATGAAATTATCAATCTTGAAATGACCACAGGATATATCACAAATTCAGAAAACGATCGTTACTGGCGTGAGGCACAAACTCAGACAGAAACTTTTGAAATTGTAGGTATTTATGGCACGACAGATCGCTTAAGTAATTTTGCTACTGTCTCTCACAATAATGTATTTGTGCCAAGTTCTGTTATCCCTGCAACTTGGACTCAAGATGTAGTTTATCGAAACTTAAATTTTGTGTTGAATTCTCCAGCTGATGAAGATGAGTTTACATTAACATATCAACCAATGCTTGAAGAAATGGGCTTCTGGCCATTATTTACAGATAGCGGCTGGGACAACTTTATTGCAGTCACAACACCAATTCAAAATGGTATTTTAATCGGTATTTTGGCATTTGCTGTTTTGACACTTGTTGTTCTTTATTTAATGATATTTCTATATTTTTCTGGACGGCGACGAGAGTTTGCTGTCTCCAGAGCTTTGGGAATGGAAAAGAAGCACGCACTTTTAAGCACATCATTGCCGATACTTTTGATTGGTCTTTTAGGTCTCTTGATAGGGATAACCCCCGCATGGCATTTTTCTATTACACAAGCTGAGAGAACTCTAAGTAATATTGACGAAGAAATTATATTTTCCCAGCCTCCTCTTGTCTGGTTTCTATTTGTTGTACTAGCTTTAGTTGGTGTCATGCTTATCTTTTCCAGTGTAGAAATTAGTAAGCTTGCTCGCTGTTCAGAGTTAGAATTATTGCAAGGTAATGGATCAGCAGCAATTAAAGTAAAGAAAAAAGGACGGAAACGAAAAAAACTTTTGCTTGATCATTCAGAACCTGATTCAAGAGTCGTTAATCAACTAGTTGTCACAAAATTGGACATTTCATTGTTAGAGATACAAGTGAGCAAACGAATTCCTGGCATTATTCATCTCACCCGAACTATTGTGAAGTATATAGTGCGTAAACCTGCGAAATCATTCTTATCTATCATTATCGCTCTAAACTTTATGTTAATTCTAAGCTGGATGCCTGTCTTAATTGACGAGAATACTCAGCAAGTAAATTGGCTATATGAAAACACAATTGTCACAGCGACTACAGTTGTAGATCCACTGAGTGGAAGACCAGCTGGGGGATCAATATCTTCTAGTCTGTTGCGTAATATAACAGAATTGGGTTTAGAGGATGAAGAAGGTGCTGCTACTGGAGATCTGTTTATCGCTTTATATCATGCAGAAGCACAATATGAAATGGCTATCACGTTGCTCGAATCAAATGATTTTGCTGCTGAAATTGACGAAGAAGCGACTTACGAGAGATTTATTCTCGGATTAAGTAGCCTAGAGAGGTATGAGTCTTTCCACAATGCCACGATTACCATTGAATATGCCGATGACTTTGATTTGGATATATTTGAACAAACTAACCTAGACGTGCCTGTTATTTTAATTTCAGAAAGATACAAGGAGCAATTAGCAGCCAATATGGGAGATTATTTAAGAATAGTTCCTCTTTCAGAAAGGTGGGATCCAGAGCCACATCATATTGAGTTCTATCGGATTGTTGGAACATTTGACTCGCCAGATATAACACAGCCCCTTATTACCCCACTTGTATATCTGCAAAACCATCGTCAGCAAAGTTTACGTTATGATCGTGTGGAATTTGAACTGAATCCAATGTTAAACCGAGAGCTTGATATATTTCAAGAAGAAGTTGAAGAGATCCTGAGAAGATCAGATCTTATACTTATTCTGCATGATCATATCTTACGCGAAGTTGTTAGTCCGTTGGAGCAAAATGTGACGATGATGCAAACACTGTATCCGATTATTCTTGTACTATCTATTTTCATTGCAGCTGGTCTTGCGACATTATTGTTGTTGCCATCTGTGAAAGATGTTGCGATTATGCGTGCAACAGGTATGTCGAAGTTAAGCTCAATCATCATTCTTGGTACAGAACAGACAATCTTATGTATATTAGGACTGCTACTTGGAGTAATCGTGTCTACACTAGCGTTTGGGTCATTCAATTTCTTAGGGTTAGGATTATATTTTGCTGGTTGTGTTTTAGCTACTCTAGTTTTTTCAACAATAACTGCGAATCGGAAACCGTTAGAGCTTTTGCAAGTTAGAGAATAAGTAAGTGTTTGGTGTAATGGTTGAATAGATGATAAAAGTCTGCAACAGAATTTCTTTCTAAGGCATTGTAAGAAAATAACTTGTTATTTTTAGAGCATTGCTTGCATTATCTAAAGGCTCATGTTCTTAGCGTTTTAGGATAGTTTCATGAATTTTACAGACTACGTATTGAGGTGATGTCAATGAATCTCAGCTTTTCGATGATTTCATTGACATTTTGGGTTTCTTTTGAGGCTAAGTGCTGAGATAATGTCAATGAATCTCAGCTTTTCGGTGATTTTATTGACATTTTGGGTTTCTTTTGAGGCTAAGTACTGAGATAATGTCAATGAATCTCAGCTTTTTGGTGATTTTATTGACATTTTGGAATTGATTTCTATAAGAAGCTCTTGTAAGCAATGAAATTCATTTTTTCGCCATTATTTTAACCATCTATGATATTTCTTGAAAATTTCAATTTATTCTCTTACAGCTCCTAAGTATGTGTGCCAGCCTTATCGGCATGCCGAACCACAGCAGAACATGAGTTAGTTTCTTGTATATCAAAATTTTCTTTTGGCGGTAGGATCAGTCTATTGTTTAAAGTCCCAAAGAATTAAAAA
>Ga0123355_10018200_pt1 | contig 11130 bp, 9 predicted proteins | sample TergutEmb28metaG_3_FD_89872 | JGI IMG/M metagenome (GOLD analysis project Ga0123355, IMG submission 89872) | Embiratermes neotenicus P1 segment gut microbial communities from Petit-Saut dam, French Guiana - Emb289 P1 | ecosystem: Host-associated > Arthropoda: Insects > Digestive system > Gut ...
TAAGGTCAAAGATAGTCAAAGTCAAACAAAGCAGCATATAGATGTATTACCAAAACAGCAAAGCACTCGATATGCAGGAAGAAGGAATATATGGGAATTAGCGATGTAATAGCAGGATTCATAAATGAAATGCTAAAGGATGAAGATGGAATAGCGGAATTGCAGCGAGCCGAGCTTGCGTCGAGGTTCAACTGTGTTCCGAGCCAGATTAACTATGTTATAGCAACACGCTTTTCACCAGAGCACGGATATATCGTAGAAAGCAGACGAGGCGGCGGAGGTTACATCAGAATAAGTCGAGTTGCAATGGATCAAAAAGTGCTTATAATGCACACTGTTAATTCAATCGGTGATAATGTCGATATAAATACTGCAGAGGCACTGATTGCAAACTTACAAAGAAACGATGCTATTAGCATAAATGAAGCAAAGCTCATCATGTCTGCGATAAGCAATAATGCCCTCAGACCTATAAATCAGTTTGACCGAGATACTATCAGAGCAAGTATATTAAAACAAATGCTCATGCATACGAAATAATTGGAGGTTACTAAAATGAAATGTCAAAAATGTGGAAATAATGAGGTTAATTTCTCATATTCATCGAATGTAAACGGAAATAAAACAGAGATGAACCTATGTTCAAAATGTGCAACGGAATCAGGTTATGATTTTGAAAAAATATTCAACAATGAGCACAGTGTTGGAGTAGGGGAGATGTTTGAAAGAATGTTTGCTATGCCGGGAAGAAATAATGGCATGATGCCCATGGCGATTCCCATGATTCCTGCAGGTACAATGTTCCCGTTTATTGTGCGACCAACCGGTGGCATGATTGAACAGAGAAATTCACATTCATGTGGTTGTGGAAACCACGCAGCACAAAGTCAAGATGTACAAGTAGATGAAGATATGAAAATGCGACGTGAATTGAACGCACAATTGCGTGAAGCTGTCGCAAATGAAGAATTTGAGAAAGCGGCAGTGCTTCGTGACAAAATCAAAGGATTTGAGCAGGGTTTACAAAACACTACTCTAGAAACAGGAGGATCACAACAATGCGATTCGGAGACAAATTCACAGGATTCAGCGACCGCTCAATAGCAGTATTTGAACAAGCACAAGGCATAGCAGTTGCTTTGGAACATAATGCAATCGGCAGTGAACATATTCTTTATGGATTGCTGCAAGATGACGGTGGTGTTGCAGCAAGGATATTGAATAATGCCGGACTGCAAACAGACCTGGTTCGTGACTTGATTGTCAAGTACATTGGTCGTGGTGAGAATGCTGAAAAATTGCCCCAAGGTTACACACCCAGAGCGAAACATATAGCAAATACAGCGTTTATGGAAGCCAACAAGCGTGGATATAACAGCGCAGAGCCGGAGCATATTTTACTTAGCTTGTTGCGTGAGCATGACAGTACAGCAGCGAAGATTATATTCAAAACAGGATTAGACATAGACAAGCTGTTCACGGATGTAGTTGATGCAGTTGGAAGTAATGTGTTTCGCCCCGTGCCTGTAGCAGCTCAAAGAGCCGGAGCAGGTGGAGACAAAAAATCTGAAACAAAAATCCTTGATCAGTTCAGTCATGATCTGACAAAAGCAGCTGTTAACGGCGATTTAGATCCCGTTATTGGCAGAAAAACAGAAATTCAACGTGTCATACAAATTCTGTCCCGCCGTACAAAAAACAATCCTGTTCTCATAGGAGAGCCGGGTGTTGGCAAGACGGCTATTGCAGAAGGTTTGGCATTGTCAATTGTTGCCGGCGAAGCCCCGGAGAACTTACTTGGCAAGCGTGTGGTCACTTTGGATTTGACCGGAATGTTAGCCGGAACAAAGTACCGTGGCGACTTTGAGGAGCGCATAAAAACAGCCATTGATGAAGTTCAAGAAGCAGGAGATATTATACTCTTTATCGACGAACTGCACACCATAATTGGTGCCGGTGCTGCCGAAGGCGCAATGGATGCGGCAAACATCATAAAGCCGTTGCTTGGACGAGGTGAGCTACAAATAATAGGTGCAACAACCCTAAATGAGTACAGAAAGCATGTTGAAAAAGATACTGCATTGGAACGTCGTTTTCAGCCTGTGACAATCGGAGAGCCGACACAGGAAGAATCGATTACCATACTCAAAGGTTTGCGTACCAAGTATGAAGAGCATCATGATCTCAAAATCACTGACGAAGCAATCGAGGCGGCTGTGACGCTGTCAGCAAGGTACATCAATGACAGATTTCTTCCGGATAAGGCAATTGACCTGGTTGATGAGGCTTCATCAAAAGTTAGACTTGAAAAACTGAAATTGCCGGAAGATTTGAAGGAGTTGGAGCTCCAAAAGGATGAGCTTGCAAAAGAAAAAGAGGCTGCAATACAGAATCAAGATTTTGAATCTGCTGCAGATGTCAGAGACAGAGAAAGAGAAATCAACGAGAAAATTGTAGCTGCACGGAAGAACTGGGAGATTGCAAAGAGCGGAAATACTAAAAGTGTTGACGCTGAAGATATAGCAATGATCGTATCCGGATGGACAGGAATCCCTGTGACCAGCATAACTCAAGACGAGAGCGAGCGATTACTCAAAATGGAAGATTCGCTGCACAATCGTGTTGTGGGACAGGATCAAGCCGTTAAAGCTATAGCCAGAGCCTTGCGTCGTGGCAGGGTAGGATTAAAAGATCCAAAACGTCCAATAGGATCGTTCCTTTTCCTTGGTCCTACAGGTGTTGGGAAAACCGAGCTTTGCAAAACACTTGCCGAAGCAATGTTTGGTGATGAAGGCGCAATGTTACGAATTGACATGTCAGAGTACATGGACAAGCATACGACTTCAAAGATGATTGGATCACCGCCAGGTTATGTAGGATATGACGAAGGTGGAAACCTGACTGAAAAAGTACGTCGTAAACCTTATTCAGTATTACTGTTTGATGAAATTGAAAAGGCACATGAGGATGTGTTCAACATTATGCTTCAAATTTTGGAAGATGGAGTGTTGACAGATTCCCAGGGTCATAAGGTTGACTTTAAGAATACGATCATTGTTATGACATCAAATGCCGGAGCAAGAAACATCACAGAGAACCGTTCAAAACTTGGATTTATTGCAAATGAAGCAGAAGAAGATAATACTGACGGTGAATATGAGAGAATACATGACTCCGTGATGGAAGAAGTTAAACGTTTGTTTAAGCCTGAATTTCTAAACAGAATTGATGAAACCATCGTGTTCCACAAGCTAAGTAAAGAAAACATCGAAGAAATTTGTGTCAAAATGCTCGAAACTGTGAATAACCGCATGAAAGCCATTGGTATTTCCATGAGCTTTGATGACTCTGTAGTGAAAGTACTTTCAGAGGAGGGTTATGACCCGGTATATGGAGCAAGACCACTACGTCGTGTATTGCAAAACCGTCTTGAAGATCGTTTCGCTGAAATGATGCTCGAGGGTAAAATAAAAGATGGCGATGACATTAAAATCACCGCCATTGATGGTAAAATAGAAGTTGTGGCATAACTCGCAAATACATAGAGTGATTTAATCAGCAGTTACCCTAGTGCAGCGTAGCACTGATAGTCCGACTATCAACGATACACTACACTAACTGCAGAATCTTCAACTCACATGACACTGCGCCGTTTTTGATTTCAAGAACGGCGTATGATGCATTTCCATACAAAATAGAGCCGGGATTGACTACCGTTAAGCCATCTTCAATCGAATAGTGTGGTATGTGAGTGTGACCAAAAAGAAGAACATCAGCCTGTTCACGTTGGGCTGCATCTATGACTTTACGCAGACCGCTCTTTACGCCATGTAGATGACCATGTGTCATAATAAATTGTTTTTCACATAATGTGAATCTATCAATATCCGGATTACTGGAGAATAAATCACAATTGCCACGGACTAAACGAAGAGGAATGTGTGGGTATGTGGATTCAATGCAAAAACAATCTCGATCATTGTCACCAAGATGCAGTACTTGATCGGGATTTTCTAATGCTATGATATCAATCATGCAGTCTTTAAGTCCATGGGAGTCAGACATGACAAGTATTTTCAAATTCCTACTCCTTACTCCACCGTTATTTTTACTGACTCGACATACTCATCATATGACATAGCACGATCAGTGATGCTGCCGTCTTTGAACTCAATGATTCTGTTGGCAACAGTTTGAATGAGTTGGTGGTCATGGGTTGTGAAGATGACGTTGCCTTTGAAATCAATCAGCCCATTGTTAAGTGCAGCGACACTTTCTAGATCCAGATGGTTTGTAGGTTGGTCAAGCAATAGTACACTTGCGCCGGAGAGCATGAGGCGTGAAAGCATACAGCGGACTTTTTCACCACCGGATAAGACACGCACATCCTTGTATACATCATCGCCTGTGAACAACATACGACCAAGGAAAGTTCTAAGATAACTCTCTTTTTTATCTTCTGAATATTGACGAATCCAGTCTATGATATTCAACTCATTGTCTGAAAAATAAGCAGTATTGTCTTTTGGGAAATATATTTGTGTTGTAGAGACACCCCATTTGACTTCGCCCTCATCCGGCTCAATCTCGCCGGCAAGGATTTTGAACATAGCAGTTATTGCATTTTCATTTTCACCGATAAAGGCGATTTTATCATCACGATTCATTATGAAGCTCACATTATCGATTATCTTTTCTCCACCAACACTATATGAAACATCGGTTACAAACAGCCTGTCTTTTCCGGGCTCACGATCCATTTTGAATCCAACCCAAGGATAGCGGCGAGTTGAAGCGGGCATATCTTCGATTCTAATTTTTTCTATGAGCTTCTTTCTGGAAGTAGCCTGACGTGATTTTGATTTATTTGCAGAGAAGCGACGGACAAATTCTTCGAGTTCTTGGATTTTGTCCTCGCTTTTTTTGTTTTTCTCTTTAATAAGCTTTTGCATAAGTTGGCTAGAATCATACCAGAAGTCGTAGTTACCGACGTACATTTTAATTTTTTCATAATCAATATCAACAATATGAGTACATACGGTATTTAGAAAATATCGATCATGAGCTACGACTATAACAGTTCCCTCATAGTCCATGAGGAAGTCTTCAAGCCAGACAACACTACCGACATCAAGATTGTTGGTCGGTTCGTCAAGGAGTATGATGTCAGGCTTTCCAAATAAAGCCTGTGCAAGCAAGGCTTTAACTTTTTGGCGTGGCTCCATTTCGCTCATGAGGGTATGGTGCAACGCAGTGGGTATGCCCAGACCTTGTAACAGCTGTGATGCATCTGATTCAGCTTCCCAGCCTCCAAGCTCTGCATATTCTTCTTCGAGCTCAGCAGCACGAATACCGTCCTCGTCTGAAAAATCTTCTTTGAGATAAAGTTCATCCTTTTCCTTGCCACATTCGAATAAACGTGCGTTGCCCATAATGACGGTGTCAACAACAGTATATTCATCATACATGTTCTGATCTTGTTTTAAGACAGACATACGCACATTTGGCTTTATTTCAACCGCACCGGTTGTTTGATCGAGTTCTCCGGCGAGAATCTTCAGAAAGGATGATTTTCCTGAGCCATTGGCACCAATAATGCCATAACAGTTGCCGGGTGTAAATTGCAAATCAACCCGAGAAAATAGAGTAGTGCCGCCAAATTGCAGGCTAAGATTGTTTACAGTAATCATATTTCATTTCCTATCCAATACATAATTAAAAATAGTATATCACATATGAATTCGTTTTGGTATCTTCCCACCACTTAACGCCTTTGGCGTTTGAAGTGGGGGTCTTAGAGAGTTTGAGGGATAAAACCCTTGCCTCTTTAGGCGGAATGTCTTTCAGTAGGAGTACAATCTCCTTCTGAAACTTGATGTTTTCGACTTTAGAAGTCGAAAACTAATTTGAATCAAATCTCAAACTTATATCCATTGCTTTGACAGAGTGGGTGAGTGCACCGATGGATATGTAATCCACTCCGGTTTTTGCAACATCAATCAAACTGCGTTCGTCCATATTGCCGGAAGCTTCAGTCTTTGCACGTCCGTCAATGAGCTGGACAGCTTGCGACATCATTTCCAGGGACATATTGTCGAGCATAATAATATCGGATCCGGCTGCAAGAGCTTCTTCAATCTGTGCGAGATTTTCCGTTTCTACCTCGACCTTGATATTCGCCTCAGCTCCGATTTTTTTCATAAGCTGAACGGCTTTTGTAACACTACCGGCAGCTCGAATATGATTATCTTTTATGAGTATGCCGTCTGCAAGATTGAGTCTGTGATTTGTACCACCGCCACATGTGACAGCGTATTTTTCAAGCCTACGCATACACGGTGTTGTTTTTCTTGTATCAAGAATTTGTGTGCCGGTTCCGTTAATTTCCTCAACAGCTTTTGCGGTTTTTGTAGCGATACCGGACATATGTTGCAAAATGTTGAGAGCAGTTCTCTCGCCAGTGAGAATAGCACGAGAAGGACCGGAGATTTGTGCGACAATATCTCCTGCACATACAGTGTCTCCGTCCCTCACTAAAAGGCGGATGTCAACGGCATTATCAATAAGTTGAAACACTCTACATACAACATCCAGCCCGCTGATAACTCCGGGCTCCTTTGCGATAAACTTGCCGGTTGATGTTGCAGTTTCCGCGACACAGAAGTTTGTTGTGATATCACCGCTACCGATGTCTTCATCAAGGGCAGCACGTAAAAAGCTATCTAATTGAGAAAGATCTAATTTATTCATAATGAATGACCATCCTATCCTTCAATATAATGGGAGCCGACGCTTTTCGGACGACTTAGGGCTGCTTGGAGAATAGCTTTTGCGACTGTTGCTATGTTAAGTGCTTCGAGATAATCGTTGCTGTCATCATAAACTTCTTCCAGCTGGGACAAGATAGCATCAACATGCTCAAGCGCATATTGAAGATCTTTTGTATTGCGAATAACATAACAATTCTCACTCATTAGCTTTTGAGTGCTTTTTCGCAGCTGTTGATAATCTAGCGTTGAGTGTGGTCGATTAGGCAGATTATCTATGGAAAAAGTTTCCGAGTCTGATCGTATGTTGTTGCAACAACCGCCTTCGTCTTTATCAGCAGCTTCATAGGAGTGGTTAATATATTGAGCTGTGCGGCGACCAAATACCAGGCATTCAAGCATTGAGTTTGACGCAAGGCGATTGGCGCCATGAACACCGGTGTTTGCAGCTTCGCCACATGCATAAAATCCTTTGATATTTGTACAGCCATTTATATCAGTTTCGATACCGCCCATTAAATAATGTTGTGTTGGGCTGACCGGAATTTTATCATGTGCAATGTTTATTCCATGCTTTAGACAGTGATTGTAAATTGTAGGGAAGCGTGTTTTTAGAAAATCTTCTGATTTTGATGTAATGTCAAGATACGCATGTTTTTCGCCACTTCGTTTGAGTTCTCTGACAATTCCACGAGCGACAATGTCACGAGGGGCCAGCTCAGCAAGCTCATGTTCATTGACCATAAAGCGTTCATTGTCAGCATTAGTCAACAATCCACCTTCTCCACGTACGGCTTCGGATATGAGAAACTCATTGCCGTTGCTGTCAGCATCCCATAGACCTGTGGGATGAAATTGTACAAATTCAAGATCAGTCACACTTGCTCCTACACGTATGGCGGAGGCAATTCCGTCAGCTGTAGCAACAACCGGGTTGGTGCTTGAGAGATAGAGTTGCCCTATGCCGCCTGTTGCGACGATTACATTATTTGTACGGAGAAGATGAAATTCGCTATCATTATAACGAATAACAACACCAATCACACCCTCGTCATTAACGAGAACATCAAATAAGCATGAGTGACCGGAAAAAGTAATGTTTTTTCGCTCAGATACAATCTGTGAAAGTGACCTGATTGTCTCTCTACCTGTGGCATCACCACCGGCATGCACGACACGTCGCTTCTTATGTCCACCCTCACGAGTGAAATAAAATTCTCCGTCTTCATCAAAATCAAAGGGGACATTGAGTTCTACCAACTTTTCTATGTCATGTGGTCCTTCGTTGACAAGTACAGTAGCTGCTTCGATATTGCATTCTCCGGCGCCTGCAACGACAGTGTCCTCCAAGTGCAACAGAGGGGTGTCATCAGGGTTAATGGCAGCAGCAATGCCACCTTGTGCAAGCCATGAGCTTGAACAATCCATATTTTCTTTTGCAAGAATAATACAGCTAAGATTCTCGTCAATATTCAGCGCAGCGTAGAGTCCGGCAAGACCTGCACCGACGATGACAACATCATAATCATAAGTTTTTGCGATTTTGGTATCGCAATTAATAGCGTACTTCAAATAGACGACCATGCCTTTCCACAGGAGTGGCGCTCTACCACCCGCATGTAGTAATAATAATTTTGTGCCATAGGGTCATAGAAACAGAATGCCTGCAACGGCACTCAGTGCCAAAAAAATCGCAGGATGAGCTTTGAACTTGTTTGTGATAACAAAAAGAGTTGCAGCCAATATCAGCACCCTATAATTGATTTCTAATAAATGTTCTCCGGAAATATTTCTTAGCTCAGCTCCGAACATGACTAGAGAAAAAACTGTGAGCCCCGCAGCGGCAATCAAACCCAGTGATGCGGATCGCAATCCGTAAAGTGCAGCTTCTACCTGTTTGCTCTTACGAAATTGTACCATGAGCCGGGCAACTATTAAAGAGATAATTAATGAGGGAAGAATGAGTCCAATAGTGGCAATGATTCCACCCGGTATTCCGGCGACAGTATAGCCTGCGTATGTGGACATGTTAATTCCGATTGGTCCGGGAGTGGCTTCGGATATTGCAATCATGTCCATTAGATCAGCAGTTGTAAACCAACCGGTTCTTTCACCCATTTGCTTAAGAAACGGTATTGAAGCAAGACCGCCTCCAAAAATCAGCGCACCGGTTATGAAAAATTCAAAAAATAATTGTAAATAAATCATTCGGTGCCTCCTTCATCCGGAGACTTGCACTTACGAAGAGATGTAATTATCATACCACTAATGCCTGCAATGATAATGATAATCGGAATTGGTAGGAGCATGAAAACGGCAAGGACAAAAACAATGGCGCATATTATGGCTGAGGGCCAGTCCACGATAGAGTTTTTTCTTAGTTTAATTACTGCATTGATTATAAGTACGCTCACACATACTCGCAGACCGGCGAAAGCTCTTTCGACGAGAGGGAAATCAGCCAGATTTGTTATTAAAATGGCAACCGCCATGACGATTGTAACAGATGGCAGAATTACGCCAAGTACAGCAACGATACCGCCCCAAACACCTTTTGTTTTATAACCAACAAAAACTGCTGTGTTAGCAGCAATAATTCCGGGTAGGCATTGACCGATTGAAAAAAGGTCAATCATGTCTTTTTCGGTTAGCCATTTACGCTTCTCAACCAGCTCCCGTTGAAACATAGGAAGCATGGCAATACCGCCACCAAATGTAAACAACCCTATATATGCAAATGAAAGGAATAGTTTAAGATACATTATTGTACTCCAACTCAAATCTATACTTCGTTTGATTATACGCTACGCTCTAATCTGCACTCGTTCGGTCATGCACGAGCAAGCTCGTGCGCGACCCTCACTTCGTTTGATTATACGCTGCGCTCTAATCTGCACTCGTTCGGTCATGCACGAGCAAGCTCGTGCGCGACCCTCACTTCGTTTGATTATATCAAATGAGGGTTGTGTAGACAAGGGTAATACGACAAGGGTTGTGCGTGTGTTAATTGGGGGAATATCTATATATAGTAGTGGTTTGATAGATGTATACATATTCTGAAGAAAAAATGTGTAAATTTTGAAAAAATTCACATAAAAATGTTGACAAAAAAACTCTGTAATAGTATGATGATGAAACATTTCGTCACTATTTAGTAATCGTTTCGTTACATTTTTGTCACAACTCTTGAGAGCAAACAAAGTACGAAAAAAAGTGACTAATGACGTCAGTACAAAACAGGAGGGTAGAGGGGATGAAAAGAGAGGTAAGAACTTCGAAAATAGTAGTGGCGTTGCTGATGCTATTATCAGTTGCAGTCGTGATGACAATGCTGCCTGGGGAAACCATTGCATATAATGATGTAGATGATACAATAATTTTATCTACAGATGATGTGTATGATGGTGCGGAGGAATACTATTACTTCACCACGGAATCGCCCTATGAATATAATGATGAGCAATATTATGATGAACAGAATTACGATGAGCAATATTACGATGATGCAGACATTGTTGATGATTGTGAATACCTTGATACTGACGAAAATGAGGCTTATTATTATGAAAGTGAAAATGAGTATGTTGGCATAGTTCCGTCGTCAGGAACAAATGTAAATTTTAGAGTATACAGATCCGACGGTACCAGATTGAATGCAGGAGATAATGTTCTTGAATGGTATACAGGATGCTATCATGTTACGAATTTATTAGACGTACTTACATTTTACCACAGAAACTGTATTGATACCGGCGTGGCAAACATTATACAAGATGCTTATGTTTATCGTCACAGTTGGAGTGTCTCTGCCGCCGGCATCGGTGTTTTAAGACCTCCTACCGACCATAATGACAATGTTGCGAACTTTTTTGGAGTCGAACATCCGGAGGGACGATATACGCTTATCATTACAGGATATTTTGATTATTCTGTTCCCTTTAACCAAGCAAGTTCAATAAATGTTAATATTCAACGAACAAGTTCCTTTGTGGACATTGAAGGCAATACAACCAGTACAGAAGAAAATCCGGTGAGACAACCGAGCACGGTAACCGTTGGGCGTCCAAGTTCAGATACATACGGTAATTATCGTTACTACTGGCGAATAGTTGATGTGGCTACAAATAATGTTGTTAATATAAACGGGGTTACGCAAAACGGTCACAGTGTGGGCACGTTAACAACAAATATTAACATACAAGGTGATCGTGATGAGTATTTTGCGTCTCATGGTCCACACGACATCGATGTATCCCAATTCCCTCCGGGATTATTTAGGGTATACATGACTGTGCGTGAAATTGTGCCATTTGGTTTTCCATACTATAATATATATCACGAGAGCATAGGATATTTTGAAATA
>Ga0123355_10018202_pt1 | contig 11129 bp, 7 predicted proteins | sample TergutEmb28metaG_3_FD_89872 | JGI IMG/M metagenome (GOLD analysis project Ga0123355, IMG submission 89872) | Embiratermes neotenicus P1 segment gut microbial communities from Petit-Saut dam, French Guiana - Emb289 P1 | ecosystem: Host-associated > Arthropoda: Insects > Digestive system > Gut ...
ACGGCCGAAACATGTTGAGCATTGAATGAGTATTGAATAAATAATAAAATAAGTGGCATCAAGTTGGTTTCTCTTTACTCAACTATAAAGATGATGCACGGTCCCATAAACATAAGATTCAATTTCAAAGTCGTATGAACAGCAGGTTCAAGGGCTGCATCTTTAACAGATTCATAAGCAAACTTTTCAAAGAACACATCAACAACAGGATTACAGACTTTCCTTGACTTGCGCTATTGCAAGTTACGCACTTTCAGAATTACCATAATTTTAAGAAATTTAAAAAATAATTTTGAAGCGCGAGCCGATTTTTTTTTTAACTGGGATGAAGGCTCAATGAAACGAAGGTGGCAGAAGAATACTGTTGGGAGATAACTCAGGCGGCGGCAGTCGTGCTGCGGCCGATAAGTTTACAGTGTATTGGAGATGGAGTTTCTGGGCTCCTTTGTGTACACAAAATTACAAAATGACAAAATGCCGACTCAGTTTAGACTTGCGTAGACTTTGACTTGCCTCCCACTTTCCGGAACACACAGTGAAATATTGCGTTAGTCTGGGATTGTCTATAAAAAGAGCATAAAAATATCGCATCAACAGCGGCTTTATAAAGCGAACAGTTTGAATACCATCTCAGCAAAAGGGTCTGAATGTTTTCGTAGCTCTGCAGAGCAAAACTTGCACTATGGAATATTATTTTTATTCCTTTCACGCACATCTCAGATGCACCATTGTCGTGTAAATAACAAATTTCTGTGTTTTACATGAATTGTGAGTACAGTCCCAGTATTGTTGTAACATTTGTGAAGGCTTGCAACGCTAATAGAATTCTTGTGCCTTCAGGTTGAAGCTGTCCACAGACATCGCACTGCCCTAGTGTTAACTTGCCAAGTGTGGTGTGAGTGTTGTTACAAAGAAGTAACAGCCAAGAATCAGTAGTACTGACGATGTCGCTGTTTTTATATGTTGCTGTTTTTTAGATGTTTCTTGTCAGTGTTAGTGAAATGCGTAATTCAGGCAGTGCCAGTAGCAACAGACATAGGCTGGTGTTTGCTTCGCGGAACTCAGGCTGATGATCCTTGGTTTAAGCCTAAAACAACCTGTAGTGTTTTACTGGTAAATCTTGGAGAAGAACAACGGGCAGAGCCTGTCGTGATCGTAACTGAGTTTAATGATCGGCCATCTATGTCGCTACGGCGTGAAGAATTAATGAAACTGTTGATTCGGAGTCTGTTTTCTGGACTTATGTGCAAGATCTACGGGAGGATAAGGAGTATCCTTCGTGGTAGAGTAATTTTAACAGCGCTGGTTCTGACTGTCCTGCTGTCGAACCCGGTGGAAGGCAAGGATGCAACAAGACGAGGAGTGGTGCGTCTTGCAGTCATTGCACCCGCAGATCGCGAACACGAGCAATCTCTCTATCGTGTGTTGCCAGCTGTAGAGCTGGCGGTTCGCAAAGTGTCTGACCCAGTCACGGGGTATCTTCCTGGTTGGGACATACTCGTCGATCACCGGGACTCACGATGTTCTTCAACGTATGGGCCCCTCGCCGCTTTCGAATTCTACATCAACAGGAGCGCAGGTATTGCAGATTCTTGATTTGTCCTTCCAGAAAATAACGAAGTAGAAAAAAAAATTAGATTATTCCATGCTTAATTAGAATTAAACATTAGCCATGATATTTATTTTATTCAGAGCATGCTAGACAAATCAGTATGTTTGTTGTATTTTTAGAGTATGTATTTTTAACTGCTGCAAATTAGAACTTGACAATTTCCTGTTTCTCTGAAAGCCTATATCTAGGTAAAAGTTCTACACTTTGTTCCTTTGGTAAAAGTTTTGAAAGAAGGCGGAAAATGTACGCAAACAATACAAGTGTTTCATGGTACGATATATTAACCTTACATATTCCAGTTAGAATTTTTTCTGTGTCCTCTTTCATGAACATATCTGTTGGTACACCCACATCACAAAGAACCCAACATCTTCAGGTTCCGAAAATGCTTGCTAGCTTTATTATTCATTTCTTAAATTTTGTCGTTTTGTTGGTCAGCCATGAATAAAACTATTGCCTAGTCAATTGATTTACCTAGAAGCTTAAAGATGTACCAAATATAGTCCCACTCTGCTGTAAGCCTTAGGATCAATTTACATACGTACTTGCCGGTTCTGCATCTACTGAAACGTACAACACAATTAACTTGATTTTCAAACTAACTACGCTTTCGGGACACGCCGTATGTTTACTAAAAATAATGTAACACTTGGCTGATTTCATTTCAGTAAAAATTGTGATGTTTTTTTGCAAATTATTCGGTGTCGGTATAATATTCCACATATTCTCTATTTAAACGTAAAAATTACCATTTTTCAGAAACTCTTTCATGTACCGGTGTTGTTACTTTGTTGCAAGATATTTTCTCGACGAAGTTTCTGACAGTGTAGTGTCTACAATTTCGCTTTGCAGTTTGCAGACAATGAAGCTGCTGTGCAGAATCCTTGTCTGCAGTCGTTAGCTATGTCATGGCATTGCAGTGAGATTTGCACGGGAGGTTCTAGTGTATGATATAAACGTTTAACCATCTAAAGCACAATACAAACCTACGTTTCAGCTGGCTTAACGTTTAAAAATCTCGGCATTTTCTCACATGGCTCGTATATGTGTTCCTTGCGATTTTGCAACAAACAACGGTTATTTCCCTAAGCAACTCTAAACGTTTCATCGTCATGAAAATGTAGTGTGTCATAGATGAGGTAGGACATGCATTCTTACATGTATTGACGTGGGGGGGGGGCTTCCCAACCTTTGGTCTGTCCCGTGAGGTGGGCCTCGATGTTGGCCCTTATTCGAACCTCATATGAAAAGTAAGCATCATGGATAGAATTTTCGCAGCTTTGCATTTCCCCCTAGCAACCTCACAAAATTCCTTCCGCCTAGTAGTCTCTCTAATGTATGACGTCACAGTACCCGCTGGTAATATAGTTCCCAGTTCGAATGGTGGTCGGGCACACACCAACCTTTTATGGTTTTCCATAGACAGCTTTATGTCTTTACGGTGTTCTGCAAAGTGACCCTTCGGGGAATACTGATTTAGTCCAAACGGCTTCACAGGATTTAAAATCCTGCTGCGTGCATATGATTTTGAACTCCACCACGATATACTTTGCTAATAGATATTGTTTCGTGCGTCGTTTAGGTTTCCGAAACGTTCGTGTCCAACGGCGTCTTATCCCAAAATACTCTAAATTTAATTGTAGTGGTGTTTTGTCAGACGTCTTTAAGGAGCTCACCACTAGACCCTCGAGTGATCGTAGTTATTAAAAAAAAACTTCCTTTGAACTGGTGAGCAAAAATGCCCGCCTTTTGTTGTACAATTTCTACCGACGCATAATATTCATGGAAAAAAGCGGTTGAAATTGCTGAATGTGATGTGTCTGTCTTTCCCATAATCGCCTTTGCTGTGGATGTTTCGCTTTGGCAGATATCCAGCTTATGCCGGACATTCTATATAGTAAAGCCTGTTGCATTTTTATACGCGCAGGGAATTTCCTGTTCGCAGTATGAATGTTATCGTCCCATTAATGCTTGGGCTACTCTACTCTTTAAGAGAATTTCAGTCCGCTCTTAAAATTGTAAAACATAGCGCACATATCTTAATGAGCGTATACTGTGCGAAGTGACTTCAGGGAATCTGGCATTTAATCAAGTAATTCACACTAATCCACGCAGGCGAAACATTATGAAACCATTTTTACCCATTAAATTCATTAAATTAATAAATGCCTTGAAATTAGCTGTGATATTCTTTACAAGGTACCTCAAATATGAAGCTTAAAGTTATCACTAGCATACACGGCAATATTACGGATTTCTGCGGTGTGACGCCGTGTATCTTGGAAGTGCATAAGTTTCTTGCGAATCTGCTGCCTCAAACCCCATAGCTATTCTATAGACCTAAAGGGCGGGGTGTGTTATGAAGTATAGGCACTGCTTCGTGATGCTACAAAAATTTTGGCACTTTGTTACAAGAAGGGGTAAGACCAAGCTGTTACAAAGCTGGAACTTTAAATGTTATTGAAACTTGATCACGCCAAAATCACGAAACGGAGTTAGCGGAGTTCGTGAATCCGATTGCAACACGTGGGTATGTTGACAGGCGTGACTGTCGCCTAACACGTAAATAAACTAAAACCTAAATTCGATATTCAATTAAAAATAAACAATTTCAACCTACCTGGAAAGAATTTAGATTAATAGCAAATTTAATGTCGAATGCGTGTTTTATTTTTACTGAAAAAAAATACCTTTCTTTGTGCAATTGTCAGTTCTTCAGCAGTATAACGCTCTTTCACGACTTTCCCTTCTTTATTTGTCGTTTTTGGCGCGACAGCCCTCCAGTAAGCCAGGGCCTCTTCATTCACGAAGTTTCTAGATCACACACAACGACGCACCACAGTCGGTAGGACTCCTCTGGATGAGTGATCAGCTCGTCGCAGAGACCTCTACCTAACAACGGACAACACTCACAACGGACAGACATCCATGTCCCCGGTGGGATTCGAACCCACAATCTCAGCAGGCGAGCGGCCACAGACCCGCGCCTTAGACCGGGCGGTCTCTGCGATCGGCGTCTTTCCCTTACTGAACATATTTAATTACATACCTAACTAATCTACTTGAATAATGTCCTCATTAATATTCTAATTCCTGAGCTCACAGAATGCCAGTCATCTTCCATGAAGTTTCAACTTCTCTCCAGCATTTACTTATTCATCTTCACCTAATTTTGCCCAATTCCTTCGTTTGGGCGCTGTGCGAATCTGCACAAGCAGCGCCGTTAAGTTGATTACTTATCCGTGCTGCTACGAGGGCTGTGTGCTGCCATGCTCATTGTTGCTCATTTCTTTAATTCTGGTCTAAATGACAAGGCCAGATGTGCCTTACACGCGGCACAAATTGAAGTGTTCTCGGAGAACAGCCGGGTAAAGATACAGATTACAAATCTCAGTCTAGTTTAGTCACATCTTATGGAAACGGGATACGTAATCAGAAAAGGCAGGTCTTGCATTTTTCGCGCTTCCATTAAACTCCACCTCACCTAGCAAATTAATAATATATAATTATCGGGAATGACATATAAATTAATATCTACGAAATTCTGTCCTGAATATGGACGGAGCAGAATCCTCCTAAATATCTGTTCAAAATATTTGTTCTTTCTGAACCGCAGTCAGAAAAAAACAGTAAACAAAATGGTTCAGAATTAAACGTTGACCGCGCTTAAATGGTATAATTTCTCGTTGAATTTCGGCAAGCCTTGTATTACTTTTTTATAGGCCTATAAGCGAACGGGACATACAATAATGTAATTAAACTTATGGTAATGTTGTCACTCAATCGATAATCGTGAACATGACCAAAATGCCCATGTCAAACAGTTGGCCGCAGGTCAAGTAGTGCCCTCAGTTTAACAGTCCCGATTTCATTCACATTTAACCACTGGATTATAATTTCCGCCCTGTAATAAACCTAACTTCGCTTCAAAACATGACCAATTCTCCCATCGAATCCTATAAAATCTGTTGATTGATTGAGGTCGACAACGACAAGTACTTTTTTGTGGAAGTTTATTGTGTGCATGTGGACAAGGTTTGTTCAGGTGATTGGACTTGGCTCATGCTTCCTGCTTTCTGGTCTCTGGAGATCGTTATTGTCACACAGCCCCTAACTGCTCTTTCTTTTGCCTTTTGAAGTGAGTTTGGTTCTAATTCACACTTAAGTTTACATGCGATTTTGTGTTTTCAACAAATTTTGTCCGGTTAAAACAGCAGCACGGAAAGGGCAAATGATATTTTAAAACCACGCGAATGTCTACAGGCTTAATCCAAATGGATATGAAAGTTACATAAACATGCAGTAGCTTTACCTTCATCATTCTACAAACAGTGGCAGCAGCACTGTCCTAATGACTTTCAGCCTCCCCTCACCAGCCAGCCTCGCTTCATCAGTGTGGAAATAAATACAATTTTCGCAATGAAAGTGCTTCTTAGTACACACAAAATGGCGGCCTTAAGTACTGCTGCATAATACTGCTGTTATCGCATGTTATGTGCCGTATATTGCAGGGTCACAGACGAGGCTGGTGATAGGAATAGTTCTGTCAACTTACTTCATACAAGCACGGCCCCTTAGAGGTTTCGACCTGTTGTAATTGCATTTTACCCCTGGGAATCAGTCCTCAGAATTCGTTCTCATAGTTTAATTGACTTCTGTAGTGGCCCGGCTGTACGTTGTCCAGCTGTAAGCCTGGGATCGAGGTTTCGAATCACCCCGAAGCATGAATTTGTGGATGTGTTTTAGGCGCGTTCATATAAGTCGCGAAGAACGCCTCTGTGCTTCGTCATGTCTGTCCGTCTGTCGGTCTCTATCTACCAGCGCGGCTCCCACTGGACGGATAATTTGTGAAATTTTATATTCGGGACTTCTACGACAATCTGTAGAGGTGCTCCAGATTTGGTTAAAATCGGGCGCTACATGAAGACGTTAAGTACATTAATTGTTGACAGTATCTTTCAGTTCGATAAACATTGCAAAGGTAAAATACTATTTAATTTCCATGGCAAAAATTGTTACGCGAACGCGCGATTGTGTTACTTTATACCTAAATTCTCTGTCTTGCTTTTTCTGTGTTAGCGTTGCTCTGTATAGGCAGAGGGACTTGCAGTGACCCAATTCTCTTACCATGAAATCCTACGCAATGTCAAAACAAGAAGATATATAAAAGCGGAAAATCGGCTTTTCCTGTATCGTGTCATGTTGCGCTAAAATCATAGTTCTAATAGACAGCGAAACAGATATGGTGTGCCTGTGGATATCTTTACATATTTTATTCCTATTTCTCTCGCCCTTTGACACTGAGTTCTGGAAAAGGCGGTTCATAGTCATACGCGTGATTCTGGGTGAAGTCTGAACGTACAATTGAGAGGCGAATTTAATGTCGGAAGTAAAGAATAAGATTTCTGGATTTTGGGGTTTTTTAATGTTTTGTTGACCACGCGTCCCTATATAATCTTCTAAATAAAGCCAACTTGGTGCACAATTTATTCTTAGTATATTTATCATTTTCAATAAATAAAATATGAATATACTAAGAATAAATTGTGACCCAAGTTGGTTTTATTTACTAGATATCTGGGTTTCTATGTTTTAAAGGAAGTTGTACGTAGTAATTTTAGATGATGTGTTAATTTTTCGAGACGAATTGCGATGATGAGGGTTAAGAGCTACTAAATTATTTTCGTTATTGAAATTGCTTTTAATGCCACTTAATCGCAGAATATTACATTCGTTGGGTGACACCGTCCCTTTGTGCATTTCTCAACAAGATGCTAATTATCCGACCAAACACAACATATAGATCCAGTACAATAGTCTGTTATTAAACACCCCAGCGTGTTTTGGCTGTCCAGGTCAGCCGTCATCAGGTAGATGTCGGATGCACAAAAAGCACCTGATTGAGAATTGCACAACGGGAATATGCCACCCAAGATTGTGTTACCAACCCGGCCTCTCTCTCTTCATATTTCTTTTTGTGTTTCCTGCATCAATCTGAAAATAGCTGATCTGGACAGCCCAAACCTGTTGCAGTGTATAATAAAAGATTAGATCTATATTTTGTGTTTGGTCAGATAATTAGCACCTTACAGATAATAAACCGATTGCTCTTATTTCTTCGAAGCCTGCAATTTATGTATGTAATATTTTAACATTTACTACATAATCAGGAGCTTAATGATCTGTACTCCTCACCCAATATGGCTCGGGTGATAAAATCGAGAAGAATGAGATGGGCGGAGCATGTAGCGTGTGTGGGGGAGAGGAGAGGCGTATACAGGGTTTGGTGGGGAAACCTGAGGGAAAGAGACCATTTGGAAGATCCAGACGTAGATGGAAGTATAATATTAATAAGGATCTTCAGGAAGTGGGATGTGGGAATATGGACTGGATCGAGCTGGCTAAAGATAGGGACAGGTGGCGGGCACTTGTGAATGCGGTAATGAACCTTTGGGGAATTTCTTGACCAGCTGAGAACAGGTTAGCTTCTTAAGAAGGACTCTGCTCCATGGAGTAAGTAAGTAAGTAAGTAATATTTTGACATTTAGTTCCATATGAAAGAAAGAACGATTATTGCCTGTTGCAGATACCGGAAGGTCAGAGTTGTCTGGTGCAACATTCCCTTTTTATTACGAGAGTCGTATAAAAACTGAAACGATGTGAGAAAAATTCTAAGTTGTTTAATGTAAATCATGTCTTGTTGAAAATAGCTACCACTGTGCTGGAAGATGCAAGGGAGTGTGACAAAAGTACGAATCATGCCGTCAAACGACTGCATTAAAAGTCGTGACGTCATAATTTCGCACATTCGTACAGCAATGCGCACTACAGTCGCAGCGGCCGGATGTGCGGTGTGGTCGTAACTTCATATACCGCTCGCCGCTGGGATATGTACCCGCATTCTGACACATTGTCGCAGTCGCCTCGTGAGTCTGTCGGTTCTTGAGGGCGACGCATGTCAGCAGTGAATGCCATACGGTAACTGCAGCTGTGCAAATGACATGGGCATAGGAAGCGAAATAATGAGGTGAGCACTGGCGACATTACTGCTGTGTAATTAAACTGACATTGTGTCTCTGGTTGCTGACGAAATGACCTGAGGATGCAGTAGGCTTACATTGGACAAACGTGATGTCTGTCTTATGAGAAATATGTAGATATATTTTATTATCATCAGCGTAGCCTCGTACATGTTTCACAATCAGTATTTCACAGGACGTTCTATGTAATATTCCTTCAAAAACACCTCCCTGTAGATGGTCACAACAGGCTGGCCGAAACATGTCGTAGGCTACGCTGATTATAATATAACAATTCTACGTGCCTGTTATCGTATGTTTTGGTTATTTTTCATAGTAAACCGTCAGTGCATCGTCATGAATCATTTAAAAGTTATGTCTGTCATTCCTTCAAAGCACCGTGAAAAGTTCACCTGCTGCAATGTACACCGATTGCGTATTCCCCCGCAGTGTAGGATTGACGTATTTCATATGAACCATACAATAAACTGCGAATGTTTTCTCCAGCAGCTTTAACCTGCTTTTATTTGTAGTGGATATGCATTGTGTTTACATTGCTCAGACGTCACACATTTAAATCATGATATTTCAACAGCCCTCTGTAGCCGAAAATGTTTGGTATATTTGTTTATTAGGTAGAGCGATTGCTGACCTCCGCCATCCATTATAAATTTAAACTACCAATGTACATTAAAGAACCGTTGGTGGTAAGTAGGAAGGGTTACTTACAGAGAGATTTAAACGGGAAAACCCGCAACAGCAGATAACGGAATTGGGTGACTAAAACGCTGGCAGTCAAGTAGGCGAGCGGCACAAGTGAGGTGGTGTAGAGTGTGGTCAATGAAAACAAAGGTTGTTATTTCTGGAGGGAAGCGACAATTGTTTTCTTTTGTGTTGTGAATATATGAATTTTGTTTGCTTAACTGGATAAGAGTAGAATTTACATCTCAAATTTAATACATACATAAACAAATAGTGAAGACTATGAGTGGATCCGATGAAACCCACCCGTATCCCGTAAGAAGTTTCGCCTACCGCAACGAGCAAGTCAGGGCAGACGAAGTACAAATAAAGATCGTGTATAATTCTTTGGCCCGTTTTGAATTAATTCTTCACTTAATTAATATATTCATTGTTATGTAACAACGCTTTCAGTAACACAAACTGCATGGTACTGAATGAGAGGATTTAAAGAGTAATGAATCGAAAAAAAATTATAGAACAAAATGGATGACCCATTTTGAGGTATTTGGAAGACCTCCGTCAGGACATTGTTTCGAGGAACATGTCTGAAAACCATAAAGAGCTGTAACCCAGTTGGTGCTGCTTGGTCACTGAACGTTTGCTGTATGTATCCGTGAAGAATAGCAGATTATATTAACTGTCTGTTGTTATGTCGTTGTTGTTGTACATGCGTGTTTCTTCATTACCTTAATTTGACAACAGAGTTCCTGTTACCACACTGGCAATTGCTACGCGTCCCTTTGATACTCGGCTGTCCCTGACGGCCTCTGCGGGTACGAGCCACACAAAGCTGTCGGTCAGTGGCAGTAATCACACTGACACGATAAACAATGTACGTAGGTAAAGCCGATATTGCATAATGATTTTGCAGCGAACACCGGCAGCAACGCACAAATTAAATCCGCTGCATACAAAAACTGCAGAACATCTGACCGCGTTTTGATTATATTGGATATCAGGGAGATCTGGTAAATTGTGCCGACACGTTTAATTTAGGTAAAAGAAGAACAATAATGGATAGACCTAATTTACATGAAGAGCTACTCGCTAGACAATGTTTTCAACAAACCTTGTAGAGGAAACTAATCATATTATATATCCTTCGAACACTACGTTTGCTGAGTGACGCAGTGTAGTGTGACAGCTGGATACTTGTTGCTTCCATCAGGTTATGAATCGCTCTTCCATAGTTAATGTTTTACGTGAGTCCTAAGGTTTTCGACAGAGTTAGAAACGATTTTGATGTTGTGGCATCTCAAAAGCGACAGAAGGCTGCAGATTCAGTGCTTGTTCCATGCCTAGTTAGAGTTGTAACCGTATGTAAACTGGTCCCACAATATATTGGTGACATGCTACGCGGTTGACGTCCGAAAAGCTTTGGATCGACTCTTGGCTGAGGCAAGAGGTCTTTTCTTCAAAACGTCCAGACAGGATTTGTAGTTTGTCCAGTCCCCTAGTTAGTGCGTGTCGCGGGATCTGTACACGGTGGGTGAAGATTACCACTGACCCCCATATAGTGCGGAGATTAAAAATGAGTTGAGCTATAATTTTACTGTCCCGTACACAGTCATGGCGTGCACGGAGACAAATTTGACTCTAATCTATACAAATTAAAAAAAAAAACTGTCATCATTTTATCCAGGCAGTAATATTATTTGCGACATTTTACAACACCCTACAAATCTGCGTGATTTCAGGCTTCCGCCGCGAAGTATATGCGAACTGCGCTGTTATGGGTTATTACGCAGAGAGTA
>Ga0123355_10018203_pt1 | contig 11128 bp, 4 predicted proteins | sample TergutEmb28metaG_3_FD_89872 | JGI IMG/M metagenome (GOLD analysis project Ga0123355, IMG submission 89872) | Embiratermes neotenicus P1 segment gut microbial communities from Petit-Saut dam, French Guiana - Emb289 P1 | ecosystem: Host-associated > Arthropoda: Insects > Digestive system > Gut ...
CCATCATTAGGAGCCTGCGACTTTTCTATTGTATCACCACATTGGTCGTGTGTTCTTGTTTCGATGTGTGTTGGAGTTTCGGTGTGGCTGGGTTGGGGCGGTATCCGTGTAGCAGGCTGAAGCACAACCGGATACCACAATGGATACCACCCCAACCCAGCCACACCGAAACTCCAACACACATCGAAACAAGAACACACGACCAATGTGGTAATACAATAGAAAAGTCGCAGGCTCCTGATGCTGGATGTATTAATGTCCGAAACATGTTGAGCATAGAAGAAGTGAAATAAAACTTAATAAGTAGTGACATCAAGTTGGTCTCATATTCTTCAGCTATCAAAAACTGTGTAGTTCACAGTACTATTTACAGGCTACCCTAAATTAATTCATAAAATTAATTTTCATAAAGGACACATCTGTTTAAAGTCTCTCAGATATCTTATTGAAATTTTAACAGGTGCTTTGCCACAGGTGTAATGTACAGTCAGTGAACAAACAATGATGGCAAGAAGGAGAATGTAGATAATAAATGCTCTGTGACATTGTCTTGTTTGGCGATACATTCTGTGTGTAGGCACCATGACACAAAGGCGCAGGAAAGATCCAACACTCATTCTCAACCACGGTTGACAGAGGCAAGTGGTCAGCTTTGTTCTCAGGCAAATACACGTGTTATGCCCATGGGAATGTTTGTAAGCTGTGTGGGTGATTTGCTAACCCTAGTAGGGTAGGTTGGTCGTGACCTCAGTCCGGTGACTCCCCTGGTTTATGTTTTTTTTTTTCTCTTTTTGTTTTGCTTGTTTGCGAGGCGTTGGGGAGTGGCAAGTTTTACTCTGGCAGCTCCCTTGCACTGTGACCGAGTTGAGTTCCTGAGACGCGGTGACAGAAGCAGGACGTGTGAGGGGAGCGGTCACTGTTTGGATTACTATTCAGCAGGAGCGTAAGTGCATTGCCGGACTTTTGCAGATTTTTGGGGTTTCTTTTGATTATGGATTACTTATTATGGTCTGCAGTTTACCGTTTAAGTTAACTGATTACCCTGGACTGGCTATTTCCCCCTGGTATAGATTAGTATTAGGGTTTTTAGTAATTTTCTCAGAGTGCAACCTCCTTTGTTCCTTGTGTTTCAATTTGATCATTTTATTTTGCTCATTTTATTTTGCCTTATTTTTTTTGTCTTTTTGTATTTTTATTCTATTATTAGTAGTAAAGTGCAACTTGTAATACCTGTTGGTGTTTTATTCCTAACGGAGAACTTGCAACAGTGAGTTAGTTGAGGTAGTAGTCCGCTTTGTTACCCCTGCCCCTCTCAGGAACCCCCATCCTACAGGACCTGCCAAGGGGTGTCGTGGTGCCGCAAGGGATATTGTGGTGTTTGTCCTGGCGGGCCACAACAACGTGCCTTGGCACTTACATTGGACAGCAGTCAGGTAGGCAACCAGTAGCATCACTCACCGTGTTGATGGCTGATGGTTGTGAAGAGAGCAGTTCATCCAGCAAACGTTGTGCAGTTGGTAGAATCTGCTGTGGCAGCTCACTGATCAGATACTGAGCAAATTTCTGCAATTGTTCACGATGAAGTCTTGACAGTGACTCACTCACTGGCGCCCGCAGACAAACTTGAGTCGGCTGATGACAAACACATCACTAGTAGTTCTTTAATATCAAATACAAGACACAGGATTAACTACATATCAAGGTAGATTCACAGGCATTCTAGCAAAAGGAAGTACTGAATCATGCATTCTTGTGGACGAAGTAAACTCACGTATGGGAGTACGCACACACATTTACAGATTATTTATTTCTCAATAATATCAGCAGCTGACAGATTTATATACAATGGACACATTAAATTTGTTGGCCAAATGCAAACTATCTCAAAACAAACAGGATGACAGAAGATGCACAAGTAATGAAAAACTGTTTCACATTTTTGAGTATTATGGTTGTAAGGACCATGTAGTGGGTCCCTGTCACCACGGCATGGCGCGTCCTCAGGTTGCAGATAGAGGAACGGCCTCTGATAAGGAGGGTAGCTGCGAATAAATTGAATAAGCAGTCGCGGACAGCCGACGAGGGGTGGTCCTTGTTAACAACCCCTCCCTGTAAAAAAATTTGTTAAGAAACACTCACATGCGGGATGATTCCTCTGGAGACAAAACAATCTAGAGGTAAACTATTCCCCACTCGGATCTCGGCGGGGGGGGGGGAGAGTGTTTCTAGGGGAAACATCGCGCATCATACAAAGGGGGGTGGTGGTGGACGCTTGTGAGTGCAGTAATGACCCCTTGGGTTCTGTGAAATGCGGGGAATTACTTGACTAGCTGCAAACCAGTTAGCTTCTCAAGAAGGACTCTGCACCATGGAGTAAGTAAGTACGGTTGTAAGGAAGTGTATCGGGATAAAGAACAGTGTTACACATGATATCAGTCCATGCAACAAAACTGCAAGGTAAGTACTGAAACTCCGAAATCATTCTACCACAAGGATTGCAGGTACGCTGTTTTAAAGCACACAAATTACGGTTTGTAGCTCCCAGGTTGGCGCCAAGGTTACAAATCATTCCATGAAGGTATATGCAAGGGTGAAGGTGCATGTCCAGGCACTCACAAACCAGTGACAGGATGTGTCATCTGATCTTACACTACTGATAGAACCAAAGTTTAACAAGTGTGATTTCAGACTTCTGCCACAGTGTAAATGACATCTTCACTCTTCTGGGATGTTACGCAGCACTGAATGGTCAAGCAATCTTGGGCTGGTTGATTCTTGATGATGGGAATGACAGATTATCCCAAAACATCAGTAACAAATTACAAATCAACACTGTGTAACATCCCAGACAGTAAAGAGCAGGGTCTACCAACCTGATGTATCCTATGAAGACACACAGCGACAACATGTGAACACCAGTAAGCTGTCGAAGAGCAGGTGCAATTGCAGGATGTGATACGTCGTCGATCAAATGTCACTGCCACATTATACTGCCCACGAGATTGCCCGACACTCGGAGGTGGCCATACGCTTGCACTAAGATGGAAGCCTGCACACAACCAATACTTACTTATTCCTTATTCACGAATGATTATTTAATGAAGCATCATTATCTCACACTACATAGTGCTGCATAGTAGGATGATTGGGGCACATGGTGGTGCAATTGGTTGAGGCACTACACTACAAGCCACAAAGTCATTGGAATTTTTCATCAACATAATCCTTCCGACTGCACTATGGCCATGGGGTTGACTCAGCCTCTAACAGAAATGAGTACCAGGGATATTTCCTTGGGGGTAAAGGCAGCCGGTGCAAAGGGTTGACAAACATACCATTCTCACGTACTGACTGCCATGAAATCTGGGAGCCTTAAACTCCTGCAACCCTCAGAGCATGTCAAGGCCTGTAGAGGGATTGCTTTACATTCAGAAGGATGATAAATGAACAGCAAGTTGGAGATTCAAATATGGCACTTCCAAATGCAAGTCAAGAGTTACTGCTTTAGCCAGCTTGTTTGGTCACACCATTTGCAGCATCATCACAACATACTCTGCATCTTGTAACAGTCTGAAATGTATAACACTATAATCTCAAAAAGAGAAAGACAATTTCTGTATGGGATACGCAAGACACAATAAAAGGGTATGTGATATGACGTTCTCACAATAACTGAATATTAACCCTTTGACGCCTAACGACCGCTATAGTAGTCGTACCGCACCGCTAACCTCTAAACGTTGCATTTTATATATTTATTCAACAAATACAGGTACTGAATATTTTAAACGTGGTATACACTCTCCGTTTTTTTCTCTCTTCAAAATGCAGTTTGTTTCATAATTCTAAAGTATCTGGTTCCTGTTTTATTCACATTTTATACACAGAGTGTGCTAAAATTTAAAAAAATAATTCCGGCGCCAAAAGGTTAATATTACAGTCTTTTTGGCTGGGACTCTGTATAATTTCGTAGACATGAGGCAGTTTCAGCATTAGCAGGTTCCTCTAACATACCTATCTGCCTAACAACAAGGCATCACACCTCAAGATTATAGTCTTAATAGAAGGATAATTTTGATAAAGTGGATATTATTTTAATCCCTTCAGCTGCAGTGAGAAAAATGGCTGACATAAAAAAAATACATCAATATTAAGAAGCACTGCACTGAAAGTAATCTCCAAATTACAATGTGCGTGTTTGTAGATGGGTGAAATATGAGGATACAAGGGAAAGCTGCACAGGCATTCACAACCACACCCACCTGTTCCCCTGTCATAGTGCTGCAAACCACAAATGAATGATGTTGTTGCGCTAAATGCAGACTTTCGTAACTGGAATTTTGTTATCACAACCGATAATGTGGCTTGTGACCTTCTGCATGCTACAAACAACATATTCATGTACCAAAAAATGTAAATTGGAACCCAATCGACTCAACTAGCTGTTCAAATAACATTGTATTGGGCAGGAAGAATTTACAGAAAATGTATTTGTCATTTAATTACACTTCAGCTAAGTGGGTTGTGACGCTATACAATCTGTTTGAAAGCTACAAACGTTATGTAGAAATCTGTCATCTCCTTCAACAAGCTGGGAAACTTCTACTCTGGTCACTGATAAAGCAGGTTCCTCCAAAATGATGGTACCTCCATATCAGGCTACACAGATGTACATAATAGAGGACTATAGCCTTAATAATCACTGTTGTCTGAGTCTTGGAATCACACAAAACAGAATAATGATCAAGCACTTGCCTATCTGCAAAGGATCCTTCACAGCACGATTCTTGAAGAGGTGCTCTCCCCGCTGAAATTCATCTGCACTACCATTGGCCAGACAAGAGTACAGACGTATGTCCTCCTCATTGTCTGGGAAACTCCAAAATGCTATCCGTAGCTGCAGCTGTTCAGGCACTGGAGGGTAGACATGCTCCACCAGTTCAAATGGTATATGTGATGCGACGCACCGTGCCGTCAGTTCACCCAGTGACGGCACCTGGATCCCACCATCTGCAACAAACAATCCATGTTATACGATAAGAGCATACTGAATACCAGTAAAGCTTAACACTTTTAGAACTGTAAACTTAGAATTAAATAAACATCCAAGTCTTCTATGACATGACACAGTGTCACTGGGGAACTCATGACATTTCAAAGGATCGTTGCAGCTTCAAATTCAGATGGTCAAAGTCTTATTAGACTGCTTTAGTCCCTGAAGATGAAGGCATCATGACCCTGAAAATGCCGGGAAATGCTAGCCAAACGACAAAGTGTCACATCCTGAAAGACTTTACTCTCCTGCAACAACACTGTGAGAACATAAAACTGCAACTCAATGCACCTACACATTACTTGATCTACATAAAATATGTGCATTAATACGTGTGTGTGTAGACTAAATATTTCTGCTGTGTCAAGAGTCACTTCACTGTGGGCACTGACAAGGATAGGAATCATGACAAAAAATACATCTCAATGACAACTTAAAACTACTTTTACAATTACAGGTACACAACAAAATCCATTAAAAATATTCCTAACATCTTAAACATTAGCCTGTAAGTAAAAAAAAAAGGTAAAGTGATCCCGTTACAGGCCCGGTGTGGCCCAGGCAGTGAGTAGTAGAGGTATAGCTCTACTCTTCTATGACCACAGCTAGAAGGGGGTGAGTGGTCAGCAGCACGCCCCGGCCACACTTTACCCCCAGGAAAGACCCGGTACCCATTTTACAGGAAGCTGGGTGGGTCCCAGGGCCGGTCTGGATGGGCAGAGAATCTTGTCCCCACCGGGATTCGATCCTGGACCGTCCAGCCTGTAGTCAGTCGCTATACCGACTGAGCTACCTGGCCATATTAGTCTGTAAGTAAATTTTCTAAACCCCCACAGAAAAAATCCTGGTGGTGCCCATAGACTTCGGTGTATTTACAAGACAAATTAGTTATGGAATTTCTGTGAGCAGCACTGTTGTGATGAGCCTGAGAAGAGGATGCAAGATGGCCTGCCTGCTGCAGACACAAATTCATCTTGTAACAACAAAAATGAGATGCAATATCTACATACTTGCATTTGCATGCAACGTGTTTCAAAATTCTCTTGTCATGTTGAAGGCAATAACAGCCACCCACCAGACTGCAGAATTCAAAGTCTTCAGAACTAATAATAAAACAGTTATTTTGTCATCGACACAACGAACAGTGTTTATCACAAAATGTGACTACATGTTTTGACCAATTATATGGTCATCCACAGTCCACTCGCGCACCTATAAGCAGACTTACACACTCAGGTGATGGGTTTGATCTCAAGCCAGACTATGTGTGATTCGTGGTGGATAAAGTGGCATTTGGTTGGGTTTATCTCCAGAGGACTTCGGTTTTCTCCTGTCAATATCAAAATATCAATCCACCATTCCTCCATACTCATATTTCATCCACCTACCACAAATGCTGAATAACTTCTGCAACTGACAGTGTCGTTATATAAGACCCCCCCCCAGTCTCAGGTGGCTTAGAGAATCTTCCAGATTTCAGTAAACTCCGAAGACCGTTGCTTAAATGCAAGAATTCGGAAATGTAAGCACACATTCTGTTTCACCACAAAAACCACAAAACTTACATGGGCAAGTGTAATGGACATTAAATATGCAACACTTCCCTGTAACTTCGGTTAAAACATCTGTAGCAAAGGTAAAGATAAAAAAGTGAAGTACCTCCCAGTACACGCCATGGTGGCATACAGGTAAACGGTTAACTTCACGCCCCGGCCACTTTACCCCCGGGAAAGAATGCCGGCTCCAATTGAATAGAAATCTGGGTTGGTCCCAGAGTCCGTTTTGACGTTTTCGAAAAGAGAAAAATATCTTGCTCCTGCCCGGATTCGAACTTCGGACAGTTCAGCCCGTGGCGTAGTCGATATACCGACTACGCTACACCGGCTCCGAAAAATATTTAGCAAGGTACTCCCGAGATGGGCCCAGATCATCACGTCCATTTCATATAAACGTGTCCGCTATTTTTGTCTTTTTTTTTAAACCAAAATTTGAGCATTTCCAATAAATTTACTAAAACTACGAGTATTTAATATTAAAATTCACGAAAAATCCGTTCAGCTAATCGGAAATTCTTGACTGCGGCCAGACAGATGGGAATGGCAAAAATAACTGATGCTTTTAAAACCTTTCTTTGTTATTGCGAGTCAAAAATCAACATTCTTGTATATTCTTCCCACAACACAGTAACAACTAGTACTTAAATTCACTATCAGGTGCTCTCAACAGAGGTCATCAAACCTTGACGTCCCGCGGAGGCAGCAAAATTCGCGCGAAAAATACATAATTGCGATAGTCAGTTCAGCTATAAAGCGACAGCTGCCTTCTTGTGAGACCTTGCGTTATATAAAATTCGCGTAAAAAAAATAGGTCCAAAAGGGGGGGGGGGGGACTTTGGCCCGTCACCCAACCTTATATCACCACATTGGTCGCTAAAATCGCGTTAACAGCGAACATGTTAAGATCAGAAGCAAGTCTCGGTGACTACTTTTCTCTTGTGCAGGAGGACTCTTGTTATTGCCCTTCCCAATTTTTGTCCTCTAGCCCCCTTCACCAAGCAGAAAAATATTCTTATAATGAAAGCCAACGAGATGCACTATTTCTCAGGTTTATTTGATAAAGTACTCTACATGTTTCGGACATGTCTACTGTCCATCATCAGGAGTATCGCAACACTGTATACACGCATTAGGTATTTGTCATGCTACCTACTGCGTGTATACAGTGTTGAGACACTCCTGATGATGGACAATGGACATGTCCGAAACATGTACAGTACTTTATCAAATAAATTTGAGAATTAGTGCATTTCGTTGGCTTTCATTATAAGAATATATCACGATGCAGGTCCTCTGAATGTCAAACAAGCAGAACAACTTAGCGGTAATAAGCCCAACTTATTTTTGGGTACCAGCAAGCCAGATGGTGTTTCTTTACGTGGTTTTCTTCAGCACACCTGATACAGTACCAGGACAGCATATTCAAACAGGATTGACTGTCTTTTAAATTCTTGCCAACTCGCCATTATTCCATTCTCAATCCAAGCTACATAAAGCATGTAGCTGCAACACATCTGCTACACAATCACATATTCCAGCCCAGCCTTCGAATTAATCAATTAATCACATTATATTTTTATTGGGGCCATCCCGTTGTGTAGTAGCAAATATATGCATTTTACCGTCTAAAACACAACATATGTATATCAACGCATTGCTGAAATACCAATTACATCAGGGCTACATGTTTTCGCCTGATGATGGCTGTTTTACGGCCGAAATATGTAGCCCTGATGTACTGATTTTTCATCAATGCGTTGATATACATATGTTGTGTTGTGTAAAATACGTATAATCAAATTATAGTTTAAGACCGGAAGGAATCAACAAGTGGCCCAACTACATGTTACCTAAACGGTGAAGACTTTATAACGTTCTTTCTTTCTTTCTTTCTTAGTCTGACCTCTTATACCGACTCATTGTAGGTGTAGGGGGTTACTGTTACACGTGATCACACCCAGTGACACACACACGCACTCGGTAGGGCTCATCTGGACGAGGGATCGGCCCGTCGGAGAGACCTCTACCTGACAACACACAACACTCACAAGAGACATCCATGCCCCCCAGCGGGATTCGAACCCGCAATCCCAGCAAGCTAGCGGCCGCAGACCTATGCCTTAGACCGTTCGATCACCGAAATTTTTGAATTCCCATGCATACAATTACCTTGCTGCTTCACATTTCCAAATTTTCAGGAAATCGGCTGTGGGTTAGGTGACAGCCAATTTATGTTCTTATATCCCTTGCACACGCTTTTCCACACAGTATAACGCAGAAAGAACCGTTCAACCAGTTAAGTTAGATAACAGTACATATTACCATTATTTCATCAACAGAATAAGAGAACAAAACATCTGAAAATTTTCACTAGGAAAAAAAAAAGACTGGGTTCTTTTCATCGTGCAGTGCAGGTTGCGTAAGCAGGTTCGTAGCCAGACCCATGAACACAGTGGGGCGTAGTGGCATCCATTGCGGGTGCATGTACATACATACGTTTATATACGTATGTAACGCTGTACTATATATATATATATATGTGTGTGTGTGTGTGTGTGTGTGTGTGTGTGTGTGGAGGGGCACGCGAGGCGCAGTTGGTTAAGGCACTGCGCTACAAGTCGGAAGGTCGCGGGTTCGATTCCCTATGTTGTCACTGGAATTTTTCATTGACATAATCCTTCTGGTGATTCAGCCTCTAACAGAAATGAGTACCAGGAATAATTAGTGGGGGGTAAAGGCAGCCGGTGCGTAGGGCTGACAACCTTACCACCTTTATGTGCCGAATGTCTTGAAATCTGGGAGCCTCAACCTCCTGGAACCCTCTGGGGCTGTAATGGGATTGCTTTACCTTTATACATATATATATATATATATTATGTATGCATAAACGTAAAAAGTGTCTCCGTCAGGACCACATAATCAACACTTCAATTACAAATCGCGCTCTGTAACACTGCCCACAATATCTTGCGCATACACACATTGTTGAAAACAAGCGGTTCCCATCCACGGGGCTGTAACACAGGCGGAAGGGTGTCGCTCGTTTATAGCGGGCTGATCAGCATGTTTGTCTTTGATACTATGCAAATTCCAAGTGGGTGCAATGCACTCACTTGCAAGCCCCTGGCCACGGGCCTGTTCCCTATTACTTTTCATTTCAACCGTACGAATGTTGCCAACGCCTGGAGGTTATACAACACTTCTCGCGTTCCCGCGCGATGTTCCGTCAGTACCACTGGGTAAAAGACTTGTAACCGTTTGTATTACTACATAAAGGTAAAGGTAAAGCAGTCCCGTTACAGACCTGGAGTGGCCCAGAGGGTTCCAGAAAGATAAGGTTCCCAGATATCATGACAACGGCATAGGATGATGGTAAGGTGGTCAGCCTTACGCACCGGCCGCCTTTAGCCCCAGGAAATATTCTTGGTACTCATTTCTGTTAGAGGCTGAGTCGACCCCAGGGTCACAGTGCGATCGGAAGGATTATGTCAATGAAAAATCCCAATGACACCATCTGGAATCAAACCAGCGACCTTCCGATTTGTAGCATAGCACCTTAACCACTGTGCTACCGCTTTGTATTACTACATGCACGGGAAAACGGGAGAAGCTACTGCGATGGGTTCTGCTAATGTAGAGAGGTCACACCTTATCAGCGGCGGCTCTTTTTCGGCTCGCGTAACAAAGAACTTTGTGCCAACCAAATACCGACGTGTTCGAAGCATGAAACACTGTGAGATTCGAAGTTCTAACGGTTGTCATTATTAAGACGACGGTCTTCGGGTGTGTGATCCACTATAGATTAGTACATATATGTACACTGTTTCGAAGGACACTGCTGCCTCCATCTTCAGGGTAGAAGAGGTCTAGAGTTCTAATAGCATAATTATGCATTAAACACTTCATAAACTACAAGCGTGCCCACAGAGGTCACAAAATTGAGGGTGGGATTTGAGGTTCGCCGGTGAGAAAATACGAACCTACGGAACACGAATTAACGGGACGCTTAGAAAACTGCGTGAGGAGGAGCTACGATCTGAACTCACTAATAATATAACCAACAAAGTACACGATTTACAATGCCAACGAAGTAAGCGTTTAACTCTTTTGTGTGTGTGTGTGTCGAACGTATCAGTCATCTTCGGCGATTAACTCCAGATGAAAGTGAATGGAAGTTCAGAATTCTTTTCAATAGTATCTAAAATTTGCTCCCTGAAGATTGCCAATAACAGCGAAATATGTAGTAAATAAATAAGAATGGATTCCTAATCTAAATTCATATACAGTGGGGTATGTTACAACGAACGATGTTACAATGAACGAGGAGGAATACTATCGGCCGACGTAGCAAGCGCGTGCTCATGAAGTGTTCGATTATAGTTTTCACTAGGGGAAGATTCTTATGTTTATTGGACCGTGCATCATCTTGATAGTTGAATAAAGAGAGACCAACTTGATGCCACTTGTTTTATTATTACTTTATTCAGTGCTCAACATGTTTCGGACGTTAATACATCCA
>Ga0123355_10018204_pt1 | contig 11128 bp, 12 predicted proteins | sample TergutEmb28metaG_3_FD_89872 | JGI IMG/M metagenome (GOLD analysis project Ga0123355, IMG submission 89872) | Embiratermes neotenicus P1 segment gut microbial communities from Petit-Saut dam, French Guiana - Emb289 P1 | ecosystem: Host-associated > Arthropoda: Insects > Digestive system > Gut ...
GGTGGTGTTGGTGGTGTTGGTGGTGTTGGTGGTGTTGGTGGTGTTGGTGGTGGTGGTGGTGGTGAAGGTTGTGGTGGTAGTAAAAATAGCTGATTTTATAATGGTTATTCAAACCTTACAGTCATTGTCCTACTTGCTGTTCAGAAATCATGAATGGGGGATTTGTGAGAAACCAACAGTTACACAAAATATTAAAACTGTTTTCTGTTGAAGAAGTAGATTTTCTAGGATGTGATTCCTGGGCAATCACGGAATTTAGAATAAAATTCCCCAATAATTTCACTATATGTATGGGGGAAATGGACTAAAATCATTCTGCTGTGAAATTCGTGGTCCATAGATGTGATCCTCAGAAGTATGGAGAATTTGTACACACTTCCCTGAAAAATTTTGCCCCATATATGTAGGCACAAGGGTATCAGAGGCAGATAATGGGAACCTCCTGTAATCCTTCTAACTGGATCAATAAATAGAGTCATAGGAAATAGAATACAACAATATCACCACCTGTACTAACTAATGAATTAAACCCAATGCCATAATCAACCGCTTCCTGAAACCATATTTTAAAATCCCTTGTCAGTTCACAGGTACTTTGTTTATGTACATTAATTTAATTAAAATGTGAGAAGCACATATTTCAGTAACATTTACATCTTTTAATATCAAATCCTGCTAAATGTTCCTACATTTTTCTGGTGTGTAAATGAATCTTTTTTTGAAAAACAATACAATTCAGCACTTTCCAAACTGTGATACTGCACATCTAGTAAGGTTTTGAATTCAAATATGCTTCAGCATACCACAGGACTAATACTTCCTCTTCCAAATACTTCATCATTATTTCTTGAAATTGAGCATGAAAAACATTCAATGTGTTGCTACAGTAAATTGCCCTATAAAGTGACACATGAGTGATCTCTTCTTTCATGATATCCTGCCAACCTTCATTCTCCAACACTTGAGCACTGCATCAATGGCAATCTGAGGCTAGGTCAGTCAATCACAGGCAGCATGACACACACAGTCTCAACAATAATGTAAACTGGTAAAAGCTAGAAGATATATCTGTATTTACTTAAGGAATAAGAACGGGTGGCATAAATTTAGCTCCACACATTCTTAATATTAGCACCAGATGGAGATTAGTTTATTAGTGACAGATTTTCTCTTCATATTAGCAGGGTTCTGGAGCTTCAACAGCAGTCTGTTTAATGACTGGGCTATGGGACTGATAATCAAAGAATCACAGTTTGATTCCCACATAAGCAAGAGATTTTCTCTACTCCAAAACATCCAGACTATGGTGTCTGCCCATCCTTCTCCACTGTGTGCCTGGGGGGCTCTCTACTTCAAAACCTCCAGACTATGGTGTCTGTCCATCCTCCTCCTTTGCATGCCTGGGGGACTCTTGTGCCAAGGGTAGGGCAGCTGGGGTATGAAGATGTCACTCATCTCCATTCAGTACCAAGGTTACAATATCTTGGGCTATAACTTCACACCCCCACATGGCTTAAAGGTGTGCACAGGGCACTTTGTCTTTATTATCAGTCTTCTACGTAAATATGGCTTACACCGAAGTAATGAATGCCACATTATCATGTGATGCATCCACATGTTCAAAATGTGAACAAGTTGTAATGAGATGGATGTAACATAACCATGGACTAAATACAGTGAAACCTATCATTTCTGAAGTGACCACGTGGAAAAAATGAAACATATGAGAAAACAATAATTGCAGGACAGCATTAAGCATATCAGAAACACAACAGAACATGGGAGAAAAAAAGAAACCTCTTAAAACTCTTAGGTATACAAAAATAATATCTAAAAGTACTTTAATACCCACATGAAAATCACTTTGTAAGCGCTACTCATAAAGTCCAAAAACAACCCCTTATGTGGACACCATCCATCAGTCCATCCAACTATCCATCCACTAATAACTTTCAGTCTCATATACAGATGTGTCAGTGAGAACACACAACAAATTGTCATACAGTCTGTGTAATAAACCTGACTCATATTAAAAACCTGTTAGAAACAAATACTGCTATGTTTGCAACATGCTGCCTCTGATAAATAAGAAAAGGAAGATATACAAAGTGAAGCCTCTTTATCATAACTGTACATAACCAGACACGGATTAAAAATAAAATGATGCAGAAATATAAATGATCATGACATAAGTGCCTTCAATCTACTGCCATCATGTACAGATATCCTCCAGATATTTCAATACTGAACTATCAAGCAAAGGGTAGGGAAATTTTCAAGAGTACTGTTAAAATATACAAATAAATACATTTGCATGTAATCTATACTGTGCCTGTACGGAGTATCAACTGTCAGTGTTATGGTAAGGCCCATGTGCTACTATTCAATAACACACAGGATATTCAATATTGAGCATCCACAGGTACATTACACTGATCTCTCTTACTTCAGTGTAATTGTCTGAAAGAGCAAGAAATAAGTCACAAACCCTGTATTTATGCACATAATCCACAGGGTAATTGAAAGACCTTTCCCAGCAACACTCACCCAGATTTCCCACTAATCCATCCCAGCATTCACCTTGAAATCAAGTTAGAACCACTTTCCTTTTGAAATGCTCTTTCCATGGCCCAATGATGTGGATGTAACAAGGTGCAAGATCCAGCAGCATGATGGATGGGCACCACATTTCCTATGTGGTGTCATTATGACATGGCTCATATGGCAAAGGAATTATCATGGTAAAGGATCATTCTTTCTGTGAATTTTTGCTTTGAATGGGTTACCAAATTTCACATGAATGACTACCTTCAGGTGTCATAGTGTTGTGCAACACCAGTATGCATTGTTGTACCACGGTCCAGGAACTTTAACACGAGAATGCTTTGCGCCACCCAATATGTTACCAACCCCACCATCCACAAAAACTGCACGATACTGAATATCCTCTTCTTGAAGTTTTTGGTAAGTTTCTATTAAAATGATGGCACTCAGTACTGGGTTGAAATAACAGATCCATATTTTGTCACTGGTGACAATGCAACACAGGAATCTGAGTACAGACACAGGTGTTATCAAAGGCACTTCTAGATGTATGAAGAATTTTCCTCCCTTAATTCCTCCATAAGAGAACAACTGTGAATGCAGATCATTCCTACACAATATGCAGCATCTTCAGAAGGCTATCCACAGAAAATATCCATCCTACTCACAGACATTCATCCTTTTTCATGACAATACCCTCCCCAGTACAGAATGTCTGAATGCTACTCTGGAGCATTTGCACTGGAAATATCTTGCCCAACCAACATGCAGCTCAGATGTAATCACAAAAGATGCACTTCAAAGAGAAAACAATTCTGATGTGAGGATAGAGTGAAAGTGGAGATGAACTAGTTGATTAAAAAACTGAGCCAAACAGAAGGCACATCGGTGGAATGAATACCTCATTGACTAAGCAATTATGTGGAGAAACAAAGGGTATATCCATTATTCCCTGTTCATTTAGACATGTGTCCAAGTAATACACACAGGTGTAGCACACTCTCGAAAATCATTTACTGTATGTCCTCCACAGCCAATAATATAAAATTTGTGAACAACCTGTATAAAAAAAAAAACCAGACCTCTGAGACAGAATAATCTGCTTATGGCTTGATACAATTATGATTCCAGGCATACTGCATAGAATAAGAAAGAAACAACAGCTGAATTACTGAACTAGTGAGAAAAGAGAAAAGAAACATTGCACTGCAAATACCAATCAAATTCTTACTTGTTCCAGGTGATCAGCTAGGGTAACAATTTCCTTCACATCTCTATATCTGGACTCAACTATTTTTATGAGATCCTAAGGGATAAATCACAACATTAACACACACATTATTAATTAAATGCATATATGCAACTGGGTAAAAGCATGATTCATAGCCTGCACCATTAACAAATACAGTGAAACCACCATCCATCATTGTTGTATGCAGTTCCTTCCTGTGATTATTGTTCATTTCTTCTGGTGCCAGAAAACTGCTCTGTATCTTTATGTTGGAAACCTTATTCTTCAAAGTGTCATTTTCCCACGTCAAATGTTCATATTTCCCAGTCCCAACCCACAATACTCCCACAATGATCACTTCTGAGAAAAAGAAAACAGTGGAAGTAACATAATGTTCTTTCAACATACAGCAGCACCATACATCAATTTAGTATGAAATGAAGGTAATAAGGTGTTCTTGGAACATACAGTAGTGTTAACCTGCCTATACTGACAATCATCATTACAGTCGTACTTGCAAAATGTTGACATGCATCAGCCAGGTGTAGAATATTTGCTGAGCAGCAGCGGTGAGGGGGTGGAACAAGTTGTTAAGCAGTAAACCTAAGAACTTCAATCTGCAGTTCTTAGTAGCACTGTCTTGTATCATCATCAACTTTGCATTTAATTGATTTTAGCAACTAATGGTTGTGTGAATCAGTGTTGCTATTTCTGTTCTTATGTGCTGTTATTCCTGTTTTTCTGTTATTACTGCTTGTAAATTAGGCCTAAACACATTGTGTGCCAGTCATGCCTTACAAAGCATGTCAGGACACTCACAAAAGACTGAAGACAAAAGAAAAAGTGCAAAAATGTGATAGAGAAATGAAGGGATCGACATAGCTAAATGTCTCAGATTAACACCATACAACAAGTTCTGTGTGATGATTATGTGGGTGGGACAACAGTAGGAAGATGAAAAGGGAGATGAACATGACCCTGAAAAAGTGCCTTCTTTTATAAAAGTGCATGATACTTACACAACCATTAAATAATTTTTTTTGCACTTACAGCATAAAGAGCATGAAAACACAATGTTTTTAACTTGGATTTGGTGCTGTTTCAATTGAAACATAAGACTTTAACTGAACCATTGTAAATTATAGATTTAATGGAGGGAAAAGGTAATCAAAGCTTTTTACTTGTTGGTTATTTTTGTAGATCTAAGCAGAAAATTCAATATTTCAAATTCTTTTGTTGTCCCATTTATGACACATTTTAATTCTTTCCTGCAACTGTCATGTTTCTGCATTTATCATTCTCTTTCCACAGTCCCTTGAAAGATGATGGATAGAAGTTTCATTGTATTTATACACTACAGTTGTTAAATGCTATTCCATTAGTTTCTGCTACTAGGATAGAGTTCAGGTTATTTGGGTCCAAAATTACAGAACAGATGTAATTACTTTTCAAAAGTACTTAATAAAATTTCAAGTACTTGGTTTTACCTTGCCTCCACAATAAAAATTAAGCAACTCTAAGCCAAAACATACATGTACTATTCAGTAAAACCTTGCCAGGTACATACTCATAGAGTATTGTGAAAAATGTCAAAGCAAAAATGTCACAAAATCAATTTATGAAATGCAAGTTGTCTTATGTATAAAATTACATACTCTACTCACAGTAGAAACACATTTCTCATGCAGAGAACTTCAACAGGAAATTCAGGTTTATTTAGCAAGGACAATAAAGCACAACTACCCATATCTGATTATTCTGCCACGTAATTTTCACATCCACATTCCCTCATGAGCATGTGGAGATGACACGCCACAGCTAATATAATTTTTTCTCTACTGAATTAATATCTGAGCATTATATAACATGCAGCGTATACTTTGGTATACAAATGGAAAAGGAATCTTCAGGAAGGAAGGAATTTCAGCCAATATAACATTTATGGTTCAATCATATCAAAGAAGTTAATCTACTTTACAGACAGCAATGCCACAATAATTTTCTTGTTGCTATGTACCTTATACTTTTCTAGTTGTTCCTGCTTCTCTTCAAGTGTGGACCGTGGTGCATAATTCTTAAGAGCTGTCTCTGACTCTGATAACCAAACAAGCAGACGGTCAAAGGAACCTTCATACTCTGACCACTGCTGCAGTCGTTCTTCTAGTCCATGGATAACGTCACTTAATGCAGCTACAAATTTTTCAAAATCAAATCTGGAAGAAATAAAACAAAAAGGAAGTGGATTAGAATGGTAAATACAATATTTAAAATTCAAAGGAAAACAATACAGACTTCTGGATTTTAAACTGTTGTACCTATGACACTTACAAAAACAGATGTCAGAAGTAATAAAGCACTTTCACTTTGTGTGTATCAGTTTCACTGATTTGATGTCTAACATTACCAATTTCAATTCAAAAAATATACAGCCACCAATAAAAGTAGTGATCATACACACGTAGTATTTTGACACTAATCTCAATCTTTCAAATGGACATAAATATTCAAACATCTCTCTTTTTCCAATATCTTCTCACATTTAACAACAACTTTATATCACACAAATCCTTTCTTCATCCATTATGCATAGCATGTCACCAAGAAGTAAAGGTAAAGATTTCCTATAACAAGTCATGAAGACCCAAATATTATGCTTACATCCTTACTTAGATATTGGGCACAAGTGTGACAGCAGAGTTTTCAGCACTACAGGCTAGCCACACTTTACACCCAAGGAAATTCCATGGTACTCAATTCTCTTATAGGCTGAGTGAACCACAGGGTTAATGAATGCAGACAGAAGGAACAGGTCACTTGAAAATTTCCAAGAATCCCATCAGGAATCGAAACCACAACCTCCCATGTTGTTGCACAGTGCATTACAAAGAGGTACTGTGTCAAATTTTAGCTCCCCAAACACAACTGTAAAATTTACATACTTTTTTATTTTATTAATCTACTAGTAAACAGCCTGTTTTAATTACAATACAAATACATGATAATTCCACTCTTCAGCCATAATCTCCACAGACAACCCTTCCACTGACCCATTCTTACACATAACAGCCCATGGAAGACATTGTAACATCACATCCAATGTGTAGGCATGCCATGAACCCGAATATTTATGAAAGGAAAAAGTTATGGAATAACTGGTGCTACCAAAAAGTAAAAATTTTTTAACAACAAAGGTCCAGGGTATAATGCAGACTGACGTGAAAGTACCTTTTGACTGCTTCATAACAAACACTGTTTTCAGCAACCACTGCCACCTGGCACGTGTACATGCCTGTATGCATGCACATAGAAACACCCATGCACACACACACACACACATTCACACATATGCATGTGCACACACACACATGCTTGTGCATGTGAGAGCACATGTGCCCCCACCACACACACACACACACAGAATTAGTGCAAACTTGTAAGCTGTCATAAACTATGTAATAAATGGTTCAAATATGACCGGAACTGATTTGTGTGTAAACAAGCCGCAGTCAGTCCCGGTCATATTTGAACCACCTTGTATGTAGACTTCACTTCACTTTGTATAATAAACAATTCTAAAAAAATAAGATGCATCTCTCATGTCCTGTAAGTGCAAATAGGTACAGAATATTTATGAGATACTTACTTCAGATTGGTCAGGTCTCTCTCCATGGCTTCTTTAGCTCTGAGTGGAAGCTTTTCTGTCTTGTTGGCCACATGATCACTCAGAGACTTGAGTTTTGCTTGGCCTTCTGGAAGACTATCCTGAATCTCCACTACCTTCATCAGACGAGCGTGCAGAGTAGGCTTGTTTCCACTGTAGTCTACATTATGAACAAAGAAACAGAAGGATGACCTTATAATTCAGTTACACAGTAACCTCTCAATCATCTGAACTATGGGGAGGTCCATATGATCTAGGAATCAGGACCACCAGCAGAAACCCTATGGTACAGGTAACATACAAAATGATCACCACTCAAAGCTATAACAGGCCAAATGAGAGAGGGGGAGAGTGTGACAGAACTGCAGCATGCAGGAGATCATGTCCTTACTGCAGAATATATAAACAAAGACTGGCTACCTCTTCCTGCTTCACCCACTCCACACACATCAGTGTTCAGATTCTCTAAGACTAACCAGGTGGTCTCGACCAATGCCCAGATCACCAAGAATAAGACTCATTTTCAGTCCAAAACTGACCAGACCATCTGGGGATATGAAAGATCGAGGTCTGGACTACCAAAGGATTATTGTATATGTAACAAATAATATAAAAGTAACAATGTTCCTGTGTACACCATGAAGGCATGGAGGGAAGAATTAAGGTATATCTTCAAACATTCTTAAACTCAGCACAAGACTGAGGTGTGTGGTATACTTTGTTCCCCTGCTACCCACTGAGTAGGGTACATAGCCCAAAAGCTGGCCTGAATGCTTTGGAGATAAGATAAAACTCTTTCCCTGCTGTGAGCTGAACCACAATCCTCAGACATCAGCTAACATATTACTAACATCCCAGAAACATTTAATATTCAGCACTACTGCAGTGGAAACCTCAAATCTCACAATACACTGTATAATGTTAGCAATTAAGAGCATTAATAAATAACACATAATAAAATGTGAAGCTGTATCACTAAGCAACATATAACACAATGTGAAACTGTTCATTAAGACATATTTGCTATTTTCCGATAACCTAAGAAATTCAGGAAAAGATAAAACCACACACTAACTAGCTAATGAATATAATTTTAACAAGGCACTATATATATTCTGAGTCAAACATGTTACTACTGCATCTTGTTGCTTGATTATCAGTGTATTATACTTCTGTGTTTGACAATTATTAGGGTGATCACAATTATGCATAAAAGATAGGCTCATTTTGCAATCATGTAAGTCATGCCTGCTTAATAAAAGTTAAAACACTCTTAATCTTTTGACGCCTAACGTCGACTGTAGTGGTTGTACCACACCGCTAACCTCTAAATGTTGCATTTTATATATTTATTCAACAAATAGAGGTACAGAATATTTTAAACATGGTATATACTCTCCGATTTTCCTCTTCAAAATGCAGTTTGTTTCATAAATCTAACGAATTTGGTTCCTGTATTATTCACATTTTATATACAGGGTGTGCTAAAATTAAAAAAAAAATAATTCCGGCACCAAAAGGTTAAGGTACACTCTGAAAATGGGTAACCATCTCAATATATGTGAGTCACACTTACCCGAATAGCCTGCAAGTCTATCCCACAGCTGTTTCTGGTAATCCTGGTGTGATTTCTGCAAGTCATGGAACTGCTGAAATGCATCCAGTGATTCTTCCAGTTGCGTGATTGTGACCAGCAAGTTATTAACCAGTTCCTCATAGCGCTTGTTGATTGAATCAGCAGTTTCCTCTACTTCTTTCCCTCCTGCTTTGTTAATGGTCAGTTGCAACAGAGCTTGAGCTTTCTCAGTAACAGCTTCAATTACACGCTTATGGGATATGACTTCTTGAAGAGTTGTCTGATGAGAAATAAAGTAGAATTGTGATATTTATACAGAAAGGAAATATTGCTAGAATTTAATTTTACCAAGGACCAAATTTTAAAAATCATATCTGAAAGACAGCTAATGGGGCATTTACAAATATTAATAACTGGATTAAAGCAAACTTATTGTCACTGAATTTTGAGAAACCTAGTCTCTTACCATTTTCAACTAAGAATAGCTCACAGATTTCCATTAGTGTTGGTTGTAAGGACAATATAAAATACAATATTACTAACATAAAATTTTTAGGAATAATGGTTGATGATATATTAACGTGGAAAAGCTACATAGAAATGATTATACTGAAATTAAGTGTGGCTTGTTTTGCAGTTAGAGCCACTAAACCTTTTGTGATGCTGGTGGGCAAAAGACTGAGGACCATTTACATACTGACTTGGTGGGCAAATATGATAGGCAAGCCAACAGGAACTGATGAACAATATTGGCATGTAAAACAATGACCCCATCATATATAAGATTCTAACAAACAGGGTAATCAAGAACCTAGAGAAGTGCATTTATATGGTACAGTACTGTTGCTCATTGCCTACCAACACCATATATTTAAAGTATCAGATGGGTGATGATTTAGAACAGGTCTGGCCAACTTCCACCCACAAAAGGCCCACATAATTTGTAAGGACTCAGGCACAGGCCACACTTCTGTATAAATATAACAAGCACAGAGAAAGACTGGTTTACTTTGTGCTGTCTTAAAAGTGATCAGGTACAGTTTCTAAACATCTTCTCTGCAAATAAAGTTGCCATATTATGTTCTGCAGACCTATTATATTATGTTTGTTAAATTGTGTTACTGAAACTACCCAGGTCTCAGAGGGCCACAAATATGCATGTGGCCCTCAGGCAGCATGTTGAACAGTCCAGATTTAGAATGTGAACATTCAAGTCTTCTGAAAAGTTATGCTATAGCAATTGGTGAAAAGTTATTGATATTTCCAAGGACCAAAACACCTTCATCTTCAGAGTCAAGCAGTCCAGGAAGAGCAGCTGCATGTCAAGAAATGGGTATATTATATCAGCATGTACAGGAAGGGTAGTGCAAGGATAATGTGGGTAGTAAGTCACTTGGGGTGGTGGTGATATGCACTTGATAGGGCCTTGGGTATAATGGCAGAGGTACTTATGACATAAGCTTTGGTTTGGTGTGAAGGTTAAGCTGCACAGCGATAAGAATTTGGCTGGGGAGTTGTATTATCAACATTCCAAACAAATGTGATTTTATAAGTTGATAGGGATGTAATAAGTATGCTGAATATTGCAGAATTATAGTGGCAGGGTGGGAATAAAGGAAAAATTATAATAAAAACAAACCAGCCAATATCATTCTAGCATGTACAACACTCTTACTGCACTCCAGTTGATGGTACCTAATTGCAGCATTTCACAGCATTAATAAATCAAACATTACTCTACAGTCACCTACTCATCACCTGATACACTGCAGGTAGTTTAACCTTCACACCTGACCAGTCACCTGTTTCAAAATCTTCCATGACAGTACACATACACCTCACCCAGTGCATACCACCGTCACTCCCACTGACTTGCCATGTAAATATATATATACAGAGTGTCCCAGAAGGAATGTGCCAGACTTCGGGAGAGTGTTCCTTAGGTCAAACTATACCGATATAACCCAAAACACCTATATCCAAAGTTGAACGCTTACGGAGATAATGGCCAGAGAAGTTTGAAACTTTGACAGCTATTACTCACTTATTGATTACCAAATACATATTGAAACTGGCAGGAATATGTGGTTTCTGTAATGTTAATATCTGTACATAA